>Ga0214542_1003365_pt1 | contig 32716 bp, 13 predicted proteins | sample CNSS1metaG_FD_160096 | JGI IMG/M metagenome (GOLD analysis project Ga0214542, IMG submission 160096) | Root nodule microbial communities from cowpea collected in UCLA plant growth center, Los Angeles, California, USA - CNSS1 | ecosystem: Host-associated > Plants > Roots > Nodule | place: USA...
TATATATATATATATATATATAAACTGGTGGTTAGCTTAAAGAAGAAAGTATATGATACTTTGGGGATAGATTCTAAGCATAGCTTGTATAATTTTCATTATTAAACTGCACCAATATAAAAATGATAGAAATTTAATATGATTGAATTTTCAAAAGTACCTGGCAGGTCCTAAAAATATAAAGAAAGCTATGCCTTCTTATCAACAAGAGTTCTCGATAAAAACAAGCTTTAGCAAGATCCCATCTTGGCACGGCATATTTAGTTCTAGCCAAAGCTGAAGGATGACCTTTTGATGCATCATGTGGATGACTTTGCAAGGATTCCATATACTTTCCAAATTTCGAATTTTTAAAGGCTTGTGCAATTTCAGCAACTGAGACGAACACATATGGTTTTGAAGGATCTGCCCAGTATTGTGCTTGATCCTTTTTAGATGTCACCTGACAAAAGAAAAGAAAGTACTCGAGCAACATTTGATTCCATTTAATTGATCATGAAAATATGTCAAGAAGATATACCTCCTGTAGAAAGTCAGCGATCCCCTTACGAGGTGGAAGTTGAAAACCTAATGACTGAAAAAAGTCGAGCACGTCAGCTCGAGGACCTTGATATACCACGTACCCTTCTGACAGAAGCACCAGATCATCAAATAGCTCAAATGTTTCAGGAGCTGGCTGAAGAAGAGCCATAAGTACTGTAGCGTCCATTTGATGAACAAAGTTCTTTATGCATTTTACTATCTGGAACGTAGTAGAGCTATCAAGACCAGTTGATATCTCATCCATAAATAGTGTTTTTCTTGGACCAACAATCATCTCTCCTAAAAGATGCAATACAAAAAGTCATGGTTGCTGCAAAATGCACGAACTTAAAACCCAGTTAAAGCATTTAAAAATTATTCCTTTTGGACTATCACCGGTCATGGTTGCTGCAAACTGCGCGGACTTAAAAGGCATTTAAAGCATTTAAAAAATTTTCACATGAGAATTATGTTACTATATTTGTCAGTAGTAATAAAAAATAATTAGTTATTAATTTAATTATTAATTTATAAATTAAAAATTATTAATAACTAAAATAATTTCATAAAATTATAATTGATTTCTAAATTAATATTTAAAATAATTTTTATTATAAATTAATCATTAACATTAATTATTAAATTTTAATTTTTAAAATAATTAATCTTTAATTAAAAAAATAATTTCTAAATTAATCTTTAAACATATTATTAATCACTAAAATTTATCATTAAGAATTCTTTTTATAATGTATTTAGAAACTCTTATGAATCCAAAAAAAAACAACTTACTAACTAGTAAACGCAATTATCAAAATATTTGCGTTTAAGCAACAATGCAATAGGCTTCTCATGGAAAAACAGCAAGTGTAGGTATCGTTAACCTTCTTTCTGTTGTTGAAAAATAGTTTTAACATACACTTCTATTTGATTTATGAGTACCATGGACATCTCACATCAATTTAATTAAGATTTAAACATATTGTAATAATTGTTATTAGATTTTATCGATAATAACCCTTGATATTTTCGTTGGTGACTCAATAAGTGTATTGAAAAGTAAAAATAAAAAATAAAATAAAAATAAAACTCTGATAAATCAAAAACAAATCGATTTATAATATATAAATAAGAGTCGAGAAACCAAGATTCTATAACCAGAGAGAGAGAGAGAAAGAGGGGGATAAACCTGTTGTAACTCTTTTCTTTTGGCCGCCAGAAACCCCTCGCATCATATCGTTGCCAACTATTGTCTCCGAACATACATCGAGACCAAGCACTTTCAAAACGTAATCCGTATTCACGCTGTGTTTCTTACCTCCGACAGATGATGCCTGTGAAGTTAATCAAATTCCATCAGACATCTGCATAGCCCACAATAGAGGCACGCGGCATGATTTTCATACTAGAAATTTAGGATGATAACCTTCATAAACGCGTCAACTTCTGCACTAGGTCTTATGTTCCTTTCCTTCTCTAGGCGGCCAAGTTCAGTTGTATATGCTGCGAAAATTAAGCACATTTGTTGTACAAATTCAATTGCCAGAGATATAGAAACACTTCAATAATTAAATTAACGTTTACCTGCAAAACCTTCTTCTGCACCTTGACATCTAGCACCAAAATCCAAACATTCTCTTACCGTCAGTTCTGCAACGTGATCATCTGTTTGGCTAATGTATGCAGAAGTCCGTCGAACATAAAAATCGTCCACGTCGCTGCCATTGTATGTTATACTACCCGTTGTCTGTACAAACACAACAGCAAGAATAACTTACTTTAAGATAAGTACGATTTTTTAAAAAGTGATAGCTTTGTTTGCCACCTTTAAAATAATATAGCTAACTAAATCAATTTTTTAAGAGAAGTTAGTAACATTGTTTAACCAAATTTATTATTATTATTATTATTATTTTCATTATTTAAAATTTGTTAAAATATATAATTTTAAAGTTTTTATTTTTTATGAATGTCTTATAATTTTATTTTTAATCAATTTCGTAACTAAAAATAATATTAAAAGATACTATTTAATTTTTTTTACTACAAAAGAATATAAGAGAAGAAAATAAAATGTGTTTATATATCCTTATTTAAAAAATATAAATTAATAATCACCTTGAGGGTTTTATCAAGCTTGCCCGCGAGAGCCAGAAGTAAGCTGGTTTTACCTGCTCCCGGAGGTCCTAGTAGCAGAGTCATCCTGCAATACAGCCAAAAAGTAGGATGACAGTTACATCAGCGCGCACAGGAAAGCTCTGAACCTATAATAAAGAAACATACATCCGTGATACTACAACCATCACGTTGCGTACTAAATCCAAATTAACTAACATTTTACGGATTTCATTATGTCTAACAGAAAAGTTGAATAAGTTTATTCCACTCATTTGGTTGGGTAAAACAACATGAAGCCGCGGTCGAAAACGCCGTAGAAAGAAGAACCTAAGAAGCACTCTTACCTTCCTGGCTTGATAACGCCACTGATATTGTTCAGTATGGTAAGGGAATGCCGTTTTGGTTTGCATAACCTCAACTTGGTTAGGAATCCCTGCGCGCAACCGCATGCAAAATTTTTTTAGGATACGCATAGCTTTATAAAAAGAAAGTAGCGAAAACATAAAGACGAAATTAACCTCGAAGCAATCACGACTATAGTTAACCAGTGTTGGTAGAGCTCTAGAACCAATTTGAACATTGGCAGAGACGTTGAGGTTCCTGAATCTCACCTCGATCTTCGGCACCTCCAACCCAACCCTACCGCAATCAAAAAACAGGAACAATAGCAATATCGAATTGTAGATCAGTAATTTTGGAGAATCGCTAAAACGGAAAAAAGAAAAAAAAAAAAAAAACAGTATTAGAAAGCGAAACCTGTCGAAGCGTTCTTTTATGGCGCAGAGGAGGCGGAAGTTGTCTTGGTCGGTGGTGGCCAGAGCTTTCTTAACGACGAGTTCCCGGCGAGAGCGGCTGAGCTTTCGGACGTCAACTAAGTCTTGCGTAGGAGGTTGAGCACGGGAAGAAGATGCGCGGAGGAGGGCGTAGTTGATGCGCTTCTGCGACGGCAACCTGGAGAGCGCTGCCCACTGCAGCTCCTCCTCGTCCTCGGCGACGGTCTCGGAGTTGGAGGCCATAGCGAAGCTCTCGCTATGGAGTGATCCTAATTCGAAGTATTCGCTTCCATCGGAAGCCGCCATTTCTGTAACGGTTTCGTGTTTGAAACGGAGACGAAGGAAATTGAGAAAGGGACAGGAGATTGTACGAGAAGAAGAGAGGGACTCTGTGAGAGGTTTGGTTTAATGGTAATGAAGAATGAGTACGTAGTTAGAAGTGTTGTGACTTGAGAGTTTGTTACGCTCTCTAAAATGCCGTTGTTATTACACGTGAATCTGTTTTGACAATTTAGAGTGATTGTTGTCCTATTCTTCCGAATCTTCTAATGATTGTTATTTGCTAGTATTATGTGAACCATCAATGACCCTTCCACAAGCTATCTTCTCCTCACATTCTCGTCGTTGTACTTGACCATTGACATTTACTCCTTCTTTTCTCCTTTGAAAAAATTAATATATAAAATTATGTATATTTATTAAATTATTATTAATAATTAAAATACGTTTATCAATTCAGAGTACAATAATAATAATAATAATAATAATAATAATAATAATATAATGACGTGTAAACATTGCCTTCTGATTATTATTTAACACATCAGGAGTGAACATGTTTGTCGATGATTATCAATGCATGATGTAGCACAATACGCGCAACAATGTATCATAATGTTCTCATAAAATATGTTGAAGAAATTGAGAAAGTGTATGCATGACATATTTCTAATTTTGTAATGGTATATATAAGGACTACAAGGCATCTATAATGTGTAGGATCATCATTGGAAGTTGGACCATTTGCAAGGACTAATTTATGGTTATGACTCTTGAGAAAAAAGTCACGTTCACTCAAAATATTCGTAGAATTGTGTTGACTAGTAAATAAACTTGATGAGCTCCGAATAATTTTAATATTAAAAAAGCAATTAAGTTTTTGAAGGTATTTGATTTTGAACCATGACTAAAGATATTTTTAACTCAATCACACGTGAGAGTGACGTTGTCCATCAAACAAATATAATGAACATATATAAGATCAACAACAAAATTATTATCATGAGTAAATGTGAACAATGTGTAATCGACCTTGGATTGGTGAAATCCAAACTAAAAAGATTTTGAAATTTCACAAACCAATTTTGCGATCATTGTTTAATTTCATAAAGGGAATAATGTATTTTGCAAACAGAGTCATGGCCATGAGAACAAGGAGAAAAACTAGGAGGAAAATACATATATACTTCCTTCTCAAGATCTCCATGGACAAAAGCATCATGAACATCCAATTGATAAATATTCTATCAATTTTTTGCACAAAGAGAAAAGTGCACATGTTTTCAATTTTTTTCAATAGGATTAAAGGTTTCATTTTAATTTTATATTTCAATTTGGTTATCAGCAACAATGACTAATATGGATTTATATCATTCTATAAAGCCATTAAATTATACTTATATTGATAAAATCCATTGGCAAGGAAATTCCTTCTTGCAAGGAAGAAGAGGAGTACCAATCCAAGTCCAATTATCTTCAAAGACCTAGAATTCAAGTTTCATATCTTGCAGCCAAAGTGGATTCTTCACGGTCTCTTTGTATAAATGTGGTTTGATGGTGTTACTGACAATTGCAAAGTATTTACGATGTTACGAAGAAAAAATATGTTTAGTGACAAATTTTTCTATAAGATAGAGGAATACTTGAGCGAACACTAGAGAAAGTGTTGAGAGAAGAGGGTATAATAGTAGTTTGGTAATCATAATCGTTGTGTTGATGGTTGATGAGGTCTACTTATGTGATGGATAATTATGAAGGTGGAGATGAAGGGTCGGATGAGCTCTCCCTCTCAGTAAACTCAAGGTTAAGTAAGCATGCAACATCCAAAGAGGTGTACTAACATCATACAACTCATAAAATCAAAGGTTTAGAGATAAATTGTGTGGGAGTTGAAGGAATATCAATTGTAGGTAATGAAAATTGAAATTCTTCAAAAAAAAATTTAAAATCATGAGATACAAAAATCTCCTTAGTATCCAAATCAAACACCTTATAACCTTTTTTGCTAGAAGGGTGGGCCACAAAAGCTAATTTGCAAGAGTGTGCAACTAATTTATCGTATGATTTAGGGAAGACCACTACATAACATAAGCAACTAAGGACCTAAATATGATCAAGTGTACCCATGATATAGTAACTTTACACAATTTTCAGCAAATTCAATATGGTGTATTTTTAAAGCAAGAAATTAATGGAATAATAGAAGTTTCATTGAATTGTTGGAGTTGTTCAAGGATATGCTTCATGAACATAACACATTACATAATCGTAATTATGAGATGAAAAATATACCATGTTTGATAGGTTTGAATTATGAAAAGATACTTGCATGTCCCAATGATTGTGTATTGTATAGAGGTGAGTTGTTGCATTGATGGTGTGTCCAACACGTGGGTTATCACAATTTTAACAAATTGTATGGAAGTAGTGGTGAGGAAGAAACAAAGGGTCCCCTACTAAGGTGTTGTGGTACTTGCCAATAATACCTAAATTTAAACGATTGTTTGTCATAAAAAAAAGGATGTAAAGAACTTGACATGATATACAAATGAAAGAAAATGTGACAATCTTTTTCGACGTCTAACATATTCTCCATGGTGGAAGAAGACTGATGAAATATTTGTGGAATTTGGTGTAGAGGCAAGAAACTTAAAACTTGCACTTGTTACAAAATGTATGAATTTTTATGGGAACTGAAGTACTAAACACAGTTCATGGTAATTTTTTGTTGGTAATTTACAACCTGCCTCATTAGTTGCATAGGAAGAGAAAATATATTATGTGTCTATGATGATTTTAGGACCCTAACAACTAGAAAATGACATTGATGCATATCTCAGACCCTTGTTGACGATTTGAAGATATGACTCACAAAGACATATTTACTTGGCTTCATACATTGAAAGGTTAGTTATTATCTAACTTGTATTCTTTTTAATTATGTCAATTATATAATTAACTATTTGTCATTCATTGTAGATTGCACACCATTGGTTATAGTTATACCTAAGAATTACAAAACAAAGAGGTTTTGTCTGTTTAAGAAAAAACAGCCAAAAAAGGAAAAGCTTATTACAATAGTAAATTTTACATTTTTTCATCACATTGGACAAGTATATTCCAACTAACATATGTCTTTATTGTAATTAGAGACACAAATTTTATAAATGGAAGGGGCAAAACAAGGTCAATATAATTCATGTGTCCTAAGCTTAGGCAACTTCTAATACAATAACTATTTTATGTAAGAGTTGCATAAAAATAATTTTTGTCACTTGTTTTCACTCTAGATAATAGGCAAATTAATTCGTTCAATTGTGGCTACTACATCATGTATTAGATGAAAGACATCATTTGATTAGTTATTACTAACCTTTAAATAGAGGTAACACATTTAAACATTTGATGAAGCGTATTTTAATTTTATGAGTATTACATAATAATGTGACTCAAATATTTCGAGTCTTCAATTATCAATCTTTATTGTCCTAGAATGACATCTAATAAATAAGAGAACAATAAATAACCTTCCTATTTTATTTTTCTTATTTAGAAAATTTTTAGATTAGATTAGACAATTTTTTATAAAACATTTTGTTGAAATGTTTGGCTTATATAGTATATAATATGGATTGAGATTTTCCTACATTTAGTTTAAAGTCAAATGAACTCAATTTTTGAAAGAAAATATCCAAAATTTATGTTGAAACATGTATTAGTTGATATAAATTTCGGACATTTGGTTTACTCTTATATGATACGTATTCATGTCTCGTGTATATCTACCTAATGTAAATATGAACGTTTTACGTTAGATGTATTATGTATTATGTCTAACGTAAATTTATATCTCTCATATATACGTCAAACTATTAATTGATGTAATTAACCATAAATATTTAATATAAAAAATTTGTTTGATGCTAATGATACGATTAACACATAACCAATCAATGCCTATAATTACTTCGAGTTATGTTCTAACTAAAGTTGAATGAGCTTAGCGCCAAAACCATTCACTGCAGTTGTGTTCTTTTATCCTGATCTTTCTCTTAATCTTATCCCATTGTGTAATTTTGAATGATGGTTGTACTGAAACCAAGAACCAAAATTCAACGTTCAGATGGATTATATCAATCTAAAAACCAATATATAGACAAAAAATGAGATTGAATAGTCCAAACTCTTACAAAGACATGCAAATAAGATTAAATAGCCTGAATTGAAAAAAATAAAAAATAAAAATACAGCTATGAAGATTTATAACTATCTATTTATCGATTTCATAACTAATAATCAGGACTGCTTAAAAAACTTATTCTCAACAAGTTTTGGTTTAGATAAAAAAAACGTAAAGAAAAATAAAAAAATAATATGTAGAAGAAAAAATAGATTAAAATTAACGTCTAAGAATTAAAATAAATTATTTTTAAGCATAGAAACTAAAAGGTTAAAGTTTGTAATATAGAAAGTAAATAGTAATTAACCAAAATAAAATAACCTTTACATGTACTCGATTTAGTTATCAGATTACAAATAAAAGAAATAACCAGATATAACTTCCTACTTATGATTCTTAATATAAAGACTTGGCTTAAAAACTTAAACATGAAATTTAATTTTTCTGGTCCCTAACTAAATATTATAAATATGTGAATTTATTAAGCTCTACCCTTTGAAATAAGTTTGCACCTTTTGCCCTGAAGCATTCAAGAAAGACAAGCATATGAAGATAAGATGTCAATCTTAATAATAAGCATGAAGGAGACTATACCATACAACATCAGCAAAAAAGGTATAATCAAACAAAACCAATAACTATAACCTACAATACTACAGTGCATATCTTCTAATATGATACACTAGCACTACTAACTAGAATTTGGATTCTTCACTAGATTCTTCTATATTGTTCCTCTGGTGTGTCTTCAAAATACAATTATAACACTGATTTTGATGTTTTAAAATATATGAAAAAGACTTTTAAAGTACTAACATCAATATATTTTGAAGACACAGCAGAAGACAACACCAAAATATTCAGTAGAGAATCTGAACTCCTACAAACTACTAAAGCCAGATTGGTGGAATAAGGCTTGCATCAGATACAAAATCACCACTTCCAGAAACAACACAAAATCTAACATCAAATTCCAAAAAACAATACAAAAGAGAAGTGTTTGGCACCATACAGGGTTAGCAGTTGATTGGAAAACCTTCAAAAACACTGAGAAAATCCTCAAAACACTCTGCAAGAGCAGACTTTATATTATTCAGTGTTTATTCTTAGTCTTTGTGGACTTGAACTTCTTGGACTTGCTGGACATGAGTCCTTCATCATCAGATTCATCACTAATATCGCCCTTTTTCTTACCACGCTTCTTTTCAGCTCTTCCACATACCACAAATTTCCTTTCATCCTTCTCCTCAACAAGCTCTGACTTCTCTTTGGGCTTCCAAATGAACAGAGATCTGAAAAGTTACGCCAGGTAAGTCCAATAACCCAGCAAACAATATGACAGCACACATAGGTACTATTGCCTTTTACATCCATCATTGAAGAAGTCATGTTCTGAATCTAACAAATTAATTAGGTTTTCAAAGCAAAAAACAGATAGTAAAAACATTGGACAGTTTTTGAAATTACGCTCATATATCTAACTTTGGTTGAATCCGAACAATGTCAGAGTTTAATACAATGCATATGCATCATCTTGAATGACAATACACTATAGAGGAAAACAAACAATGGTTCCAAACTTCTAATAGAGCTAGTTCAAGAAAACTAGTAAATTTCACTTTCTACTTTTAAAAATCATAACAGAATGCTAAAAGGTTTGAATTTCATCCACAGATGAGTAAAATCTCATCAACCAAATTCACCATAGTTAAAAGAATTCATCACTAGCATTATACAATATTTTAGCATTAAAAAGATAAGCCAAACCTGGAACTCCCAGTTGCCAGGATATCTTCACGGGGATGAAGCTTATTAACTGGACTGATCGTTGTGATATTTGGGTCAATCACTTCAGCTACCAATTGCCCTGTACTTGTATCTATAAAATCAATGGGATGGAGAGCAGCTCCGTTATAATTTTCACTTATATATCGACCAATAACAGCAAGGGACTCTGATGGATCCTGCAATTACATAAACCATAATTTTTCTATAAGGCAGAGAACAGAAAAGAAACATAACATCATAAACAACTGGAAGAATAAAATAAAATCACCTTTGGGTCCCATTCAGCTTTAAAGGGTGTCAAATGCCGATTGAAATCATGGCTATGTACAATTTCTCGGCTAGGAGAGTCCATATTACCAAAGATAGAATCCCATATATGAAGACGGTTGTCTTGTGATGTAGTGAGAATTTTGGTTCCAGAAAATGGGGAGAAATATGCAGAGTTAACTACACGATTGTGCTTAAGGTCATAAAGGGATGATCCAGCTTCTATATAACGCAGGTCCCATATACGAGCCTAAAAATAGAAACCATTCATATTTCAGCAGTTAGTTAGCATACCCAGCAAGCAATGTAAGTTCAGATATCAATTGAACAAATACAGTATTTGAATAAAACTGAAAAACTCACAAAATGATCATTTCCACAAGTCAAAACGATGTCTGGTTGAATTGGATTGCAATGGATACCGACAACTTTTGTTCCTCTTTTGTGGATCAAAATTGCATCACCATTCCTGTGGTTGGAGCGCATGTCAACCCTACAAATGCCACAGGATGTTATGCAAACTCAGTTAATTTGTTTCAGAAAAAGCATAGCTATGAATCAGAGGGCTACAATTTGCATCCCTGACCAAGAAAACCCAATTTTAAAGTTCTCTAGTTATTGTCTCCCATGAACTTTTGAAACCATTTACAATGAGCAAAGTCAGGTCATGATGTATGCAAATCTCAATTTCTTCAATACCTTCAACTACTTAATGTACATTACATAATAGGATATTGAAGTGGTGCACTCTTAAACACGCACCTAGCAGATGCCGTGCGGCAATTACAATGCACTTTAAATACTAACCTTCACAAATGGCCATGCAATGAAAAGAAAATCAGAAATACAAGCTCAAAATTTATAGCTAGCCAAACACACTTAGATAGTAAAAGCATGATACTGTACAAAGAAAATCACAAAAATACAAGCATAAAAACTAAATAATTTCACAGGGAGGGAACCGGAAGAAGCTACTTACATGTAAAGAAAACCAAAGCTATCAGCAACAAGAACAAGACCTTTCTCACAGTTAATATCCATGCCATAGATCATTTTCCAAGTGTTCGGACCCTAATAAAAAAAATACATATATATACGAGTAAATTTTACTGCCAAAAGTTAAGACAAACTTTTAGAAGATAAGCTAAAGCCAAAATATGATCATGCTACATATCTTTCCAATTAAAACTTAAAATCCGAAAGTTTAACCACTGTCCAGCATCCCCATCCAAAAATCAGAGGAACACCGCAATCATGAAAACATTTACAATCTTACAGCAACATAATTGAAACTCTTGGGCGTGGCAGAAGAGAACATCATGATAGGTAAAGTGTCCAAATATGGAGATGTTACAATTCACAAATAGTGTTCCAGAAGAAGCGCAATGGGCATATCCAAGTACTTACACAGTTAAAGAGAAAGGTTATGAAATACGACCAGAACCTAAGAAAATTTCTACCTGCCATCCATCAGGGTTCAGGTTCATTGGAGAAGATGATAGTCCTGTCTCCAAGTCAGTGCAACTAATGGTTCCATCTGAGGATGCAGAATAGACCATACAGTCATTTGTAGGATTAAACCTACAAAATTTTGTATTTAGAGCCTGATCTTTACACTTCAGGCTAAGACTACGACAATAAAATATATCCAAAGAATAGGGAAGGAAAAAAACAATTACAAGACCATGGTTTCACGAAAACAACCTTACCTCATATTGTTCAGTAAACAAGAATGTATGTTTCCATAGACCACCTTCTCATATACCTTTCCAAAATCCCATACTCCAAGTTGCCCTTTCTTTTAGTATCAAAACATGAAAACAAATCAGTGGCTAAAAACAAGTAAGTAGGCAACCAAAATATTAATATCAACCGATGTAATTTACTTTACTGTAACAACCTTATCTCCAGATAACAGAATGTTATTCTTGGTCGGGTGGAACTCCAAGCATGTTACCCGTCTACTGTGATATCTGATGACAGCACAATTCACTTGGTCTGGGATCACATATTTGGGCTTGATCTGACATAGAAAAGAAAAAAGAAAAAATTATCATAATCAGAACCCAAAAATACTAGGATGTGTGATAAATAACCTTCAGCATTGAAGCATAAACATTATGGAGTCATAGATTGCTTTAGTGCCAAAAATGTCCATTGAATATTATCAACTGTTGCAACTTGAAGCACATAGTTTACTACATAATTTACAATAAAATTATCTAGCTAAAACCAAAATGATATACTATACTTTTTCTTGAAGCAAAAGCTAGGCTAATGTGAGAATGCTAAGGAGCAACACAATTAAAAATCCCTACAAATGTCGGAAACAACTACAACAATAACAGATACAACTCGGCAGATCAAGGTCGCTATAGCATAACTTCAATGTCGTTATTACAAGTTGACAACAGTGACTAATAATTCAATAGGCCAAAGTTCCCGACTCATATATGGTGGTTATTATCTTCACAAGTCAAGTATGGTATTGCCTGATCATAGTAATAAAGTAAACAGCAAAATGAACAACATACACAACTAACTCAATTATCAGCATTGAGCAAACTAAAGAAAAAAAAAAAAAGTTAGACATACCGAAGGAAGGGATGGCCTTAGCTGGCGTTCAAATACGTATTCCAAAGGTTTACACGTTTTCTTACGGGGTGCTGGGACAACTCCATGCTCAGTTGAGACACGATGTGGGCAAGTCAAAGTGGTGTGTCCTTCAATTCAAAAACGCAAAAGAGTTTACATTTACAATGTCAATAAATAAAAAATCATGATCATTAGAAATCATGTGATGACGAAGACATTTTAACATAACTATTGTAGTATAAAAACCCTTTTAAACTGAGATTGCATAGACTATTTACTCTGAACTGAATGACTTAAAAAGGTACAATCATCCCAGAGAAAATAAATATTAAGGAAATGTCGCAAAGATAACAATCCTAATAGATAAATGAAGAGTGACACCAATATTCACCAGGCTTTTTACACAGAAAGCAAGGCTTCATGGGGCAATCAATATACGTGGCACCCTTGAACCCCGCTTCATGACCATGCTTCTTACATACCTACAACACCACACAAGTTCCATTACGGTAAAAGCGTTCCAATACTGAGAAGAAAAAACTGAACTTTACGACAAAAAAAAAAAAAAGTAACCTTGCAGACTTTTTTGAGACTAATAGTGATGGGGGCTTTCCCTTTTTTGTTTGCGTCCGAACCCACTTCCAGATTCTCAGTCTTCTCACTTGTAGTCGTAACCCCATCATCATCATCATCATCCTCTTCTTCTTCTTCTTCAAGTATTCTTTCTTCTTCTTCTTCTCCCTCTTCCTCGGAAGAACTCTGTTCTGATTCAGAGTCCCTCTCAATGAGAACCTTGGGAAACGCGGTTCTTCGAGTAACGGGTGCCATTGGAGAGGGAAAAACCTTAGCGGTGACTGTGGATGGAAGCGGGAAATAGAAAGGCGCAGCGGAGAAAGCTGAGAGTCTGACACCGAAATGGAAAAACCAGTTATTCTATTGGCTTTGAATGACACACGTCGCGCACAAGCTCGGTTACAAAAAAAAAAAAAAACGTCTTTCCTCCGTGTGTTTGTACTAGTCAAGCATATGTGTTTCCACTTTTTCTTATTATTGTAATAAAAAATATGTATTTAAAAAATTAATTATTAAAATAAGTATATTTATATATATATATAATATTTATTAATTTTAAACATTTATGTTTTTTTACTATTATAACCAATAAAATTATTTATTTTTATAAAAATAAAAGTGGTAAAATAATATGTATTTCTTTTTATCATAATTATAAATATATGTATATATATATAATTATATATTTTTTAAATTAATAAAAATGTAGTCATACAATAAATATTTCATAATTTTATAATAGAATTTTTTATTATTAAAGATAATTAATTGAATTAAAAAATAGTTGCAAAATTTACATAGTAAAATAATAAAATGAAATATATTAATACGAGTAAATTAGGTAATGAATTATATCAATAAAATTATAGTCGCAAAACACTTATTAAACAAATTTATTGATAGTTATAGATGATTTTTTATATTGCATAATATGTTAAATTTGATTTTTATATTATTAAAACTTTTTTCATTTTATGAAAAAAAAAATAGAGTTTTGAATATAATAAAATATGAGCGTAAAATTATGCACTTTGTTATATTGTATTAGTTTATCTGCTATATTGTATTAGTTTATCTGGAGGAGTTGTTTTCATTATTTACTCCTAAAAACTTTGTAATAGATTTTTGAAATCAAGCATATTAGTATCAAAGAAATTTTAGCTAAATTTAGTTAATAAAATCATATTTCTGTTAATATGTTTATTAATTTCAATTAAAATTGAGGTTAAAAATTTAGATCGATTACTTTGTATAACATTAATGATAATAATATAATGCTTTCTCCAAATTGGTATATATAGATTATATGAGTAGTGACCCTTAGTTAATTGTATTGAGCTTTTAAAAAACAAAAAAACGAGATATAATATATTTTTTTTCTAATAGATGGGTAATTATCTTAATTAAAAGCATAAATAATCTATTGTCATATTATAGGATAACTAGTTTAATCGAAGTCGCATCAATCATATAATCTTAAATCACTTTTTATATTCAAAAGAATTTCTAACTCAAGTATTTTTCAAATATAAAACAACTCGCAATACAATATTTCAATGTTCATGTGTTGGTTAGTATATAAATTAAGAAAGAGTATGAATATGAAAGTTCTAATCTTGTAAAACAAACATATAAATCATCCTACCAATCCTTCATGTTAAAATAAGTGTGCTAATAGGTTTTAAATTAATGGGTGACTTTATGGTTGTTCCAGAAATAATAAAGTCATCAACATAGACAAAAACTACAAATGTAAATTGATAATAATCCTAAAGAGATTAGGTAAAGTCATACCTTTTAACTGTGGTGAACAGATTGGCAAACAAACATTTAGAAACTTGTTTCAATATGTTGTTTGAACATCATTATGGGTTATCGACAATGTTGTAACGACTTGCATGGCGTGCGACATTAGCACTGTCATGTGTGGTGATGATGAGAGGTTTATATTTGTTCTTGCTCTTGGATCCCACAATTCTATTTCAAGATCTTTTTGCAATCTCAATTTCATTGGAGCCTTCATGCCCTTCGTCCTTTACTTTAGTGTTATAATTGTTGGTGGAGTTATTTTCTTCGTGTTCTCTTCATTGACCATAGGTGATAGGCAACTACAACAACAACCATAAACCAACACATCTTCATTTGGTGCCACTAATGATCCCTACAACGAATCGAACAAACTAGAGTAATACTACAAAGCCTCCATGAACCCCTCCAAAAAAATCATACTATTGTGGTTCACTAGCTACTCCACCACGGTTGTGCTAGTAAACAGTGAACCTTGAAGATAATTAAAGCGTGACAAATTCTCCAACTCAGATCTCGAGTGTCAACATATCTAGATCACCTAAGTTATTACACACAAATCTAGGAAACTCAAATTGAATCATAATATTTTTTAAGTGAGTTTCACCAGCTTCAAATTGATTTGACTAAACATATTAGAATCAAGGTTGTTGAGCCGTGATGGTCTAATCCCATTGAGGTAGAACATTGGTGGAACATTAGGATGGTCGCAAGTGCCTGGATGAACTCCAACCATTATAACCCCATTTCAAGCCAAAATTGATAACATAAAGCATGTCCACGAGGGTAAAGGCTTCGAGGATGGTGTGATTTATCATGAAGTGCATGAATTTCAAGTACAAGCTCGATTCGTAGAAATGTTTGTAAAGCATGTTGGAGTAGAAAGATTCTACAGTTTTGTAATGGTAGAAGTCATAAATTCTTCAAGCGAGAGCTTTAGCGAAGAATAGTGCAACCTTCACCGTTGAACCTCCTTGTGATGTATAAAGAGTTTGCATGCTTCATGAGGCCCTCTGTAAGGCCCTCCTTAAACTATGGTAATGTTTTCTTTCAACCCTTCCACTTGTTGAGGTGTTCCTATGCAAGATGTGTGGAAACTAATTTCAGGAGTAAGAAAGTAACTTTTCATGAAACTAAATCATGTCCCACTATCATTTTTATAAATTTATATTTGTTGTTATATTGTCTTTTGTACTAAAGTAAAAAAAATTATTATTAGTCTTTAAGAGACTTTACTTCTATTAACGTTCAAATAGAAATAAGTGCAAATAACATGTGACAAATCATTTGGTATTGTGAAGAAGTCACATGAAGGAGTTACATATGTTTCTCACAAGTCACAATGAACTAATTCAAATGTCATGCTTATTTTGTGATCACTCCAAGAAAACTTTGTCCAAATTTGTTTAGCTATAAGATACACATCACAAGTTTTATTCAAAGATTCACAATTTTTATTTCCCCTAACATCAAAAACTAAAAACTAATTGTGTGATTTTCCACGAAGGATGCTCAAATACCTATGCCATAGGTCACAGTGGGGCACTTCATCAACTTTAAGTCATTTCCTTGTTGAATATGATAAAAATAATTGAGTTTGCTATTTCATTCACTCGCTCCAATCAACATCATCAAGATGTACAATGGGCTTCATCCATTAATTGTGAGACAAATATGAAGTTGCAATCTAGCTTAGGAACATAGAGAACATTTTTAAGCTTTAGATCCCCATCCAACCACACATCCACTTCTTTGATTGTAAAAGTGCTATGTCTATTTAGAAAGCTCATAGGACAATATTAAATATCAGTCAACTCACAAATACTCCACAAATTTTCAGTCAACATATCTACAATATCAGTCAATTATCCATTAAATAATGTTAAACTTACTTGTCATCTTCTCATATGAGTTTGTCTTACGAGTACTCAACATTTCCACCAATACTTATCATTATTTAGTGGTCAGTTTAATAAAATCACTTTTGTTGTATTATGTTAATTATATATCTAATAAGTTGTATCCATGGTCCTAAATGTGCACTCTAATTAGGTCAATAATTCCAGTTTATAAATGATAACAATAAAACAAGAAAAATCATATTAATATAGGTTTCTATATAAGAATACAACAGATTTGTCTCGAATTCAAAAAATAGCAGAAAAGAAACTCTAGCAAATCATTTTGAAGCATCGAAAATATAGAATCAATGCATTTAGAATCAAGCAAATAATATATACACAAAAAAGTTATAGCCAAGAGAATAAGAAAATGTTAGGTTAACTGAAAATACAAAATTAAAGCAATTATGTACATTGAGTTCAATTTATTGCGACTAAAAATAAAACATATGAAAAGTGTTTTCAATATACAATAATGCTATAAATGTACATTCAAAAAATGTATTATCAAAGATATGAAAGGATAACCAAAAGTGACTTTATGTACCCATAATAGATAGAAATGGTTTTATGTACTTAGGTGACTCAAGTGTGAAAATGTATGATATCTAAGTTTTATTAATAGAGCCTTTTTATCATTTTTAAAAAGGACTTAAACATATCTTATATTAGGATACAACACGAGTATTAGCTCAAAGTATTGCATTGTATGGTTTTACAAAATTCTTATGAAAATATTTGTCAACTAATTTCAAACTATTAGATGAACCGATTGAATATCTAATTAACAATTAAGTTTTCAAAATATCTTTATAAATTTTATTCATTCCTCTTAGATTTGACCTATAATTTCATAAAAGATTTAAGATAGGCTTGAAGTTTTACTAAACTTGAAAGTTCATTGATGAGTTAAAGAAGTTTCACATATGTTCAAAAGTTAATTGAAAATTTTAAAGACTTAACATAAGCTCAAAAGCTTAAGATAAACTTGAAAGCTCATGGAGAAATTCAAATCTTTAATATAAGAAATCCTTTTGCTTGTGCAAACTCTTTGACTTAGTTATAAGAAAAGGATGTTTGAGCTCTCGTACACCTATCTCTTAGATTCCCTACAAAGTAAGAATCATATTAAAATGAGGTTCAAATTTCAAGTTATAACTCAAATGCTAAATTATGTCTAAATAGTCAAAAATAATTAACTATATGGTCTAACCAAACTCAAACAACAATTTGTCCAAATCATTCAATTACGCATAAAGGGGTTTAATATTAAAATTATGAAGAAAAGTATAGATAAAAAGTATTACCTTTTACTTTCCTCTATGTATTTAGAAAAGTATAAATACAAATTATGAAATTACTAAGAGTGATTTTATGCATTTTTATTTGTTAGAAATAATTTTGTATACTTGCATTTTTTAAAAGTGAGATTCTGTAGTGGTCTTATAATCAATTTTGATTGTAATAGAACCCTTATATAATTATTTAAAAGAGATTTGAATGTATCCCAAGAATTAGAATAACCAATGTGATATATTGTGTTCTTTCTATATTTATATAGTCAATCTATTACAAGATAATTTATTGGTCTATAAGACAATTTATTGATCTTTCTCCTATTATCATGCATGTTAAGAAAATTCATGTACATGTCCATGGTTGAACACTTATACCAACATAAGGAAGACTTTCTCGAGCCTTATAAATAATATTTTTTTAATTTATTTTAACATGTTATTTATGCCTTATCAGTAAATTTTGAAATTATTATTTTAAAAGAATTTAAATCATATTTCTAAACTTGACTTCTAAACAAATATAACAAAAAAAAATACTATTAAAGTTGTGTTATAAACTACAACGTTGATACTAAAATAATAAAAAAATAAAATTGTAGTTGAAAAAGTATTGTTAAAGTTAAGTTGAGGCTTTCACTTAACAATGAATGTCAAGTCACATCCATACAACTAAATCTTAGGGGTGTCAAAGCTCGTTGAGTCGGTCTACTAAGAAAAGCGTAGGTCGAGTTGAAGTTTTTAACTTGTCAGTTCGTTTTGATCTGATCCGCCTAACTCGTCAAACTAGCACGTCAGTCCACTTCTGGTCTGCTGGCCCGTTTTATTTTTTTAAAATTTTAAAACCTAAAAATAATTTTAAAAAATAAAATTTTTATATTATATTTTTGTATAAATGTAAATATGCGATATTATTATAATTTAAATCGTTAACACTTATAATTTAAGTTCCAATTATTAGTTATAATATAGTGATTTAACATGTAAATATAATAATTATTTTAATTTATCCAATTGAAGATAGTAATTTAACATCTAAATAATCATTAACACTAACCCATTTTTCAGTGACACGTCAGTTCAGTCCAACCCGTTTTTGATTGGTCAAAAGCAGTACGAGCTAAAATGGGTCAAGTTGACCCGTTTTGTCACCCGTAGTAAATGTCACTCTAGCAAATCATTTGAGTAATAAAATAAATAAATCATCTCTCCTACCAAATTTATATGAAAGTTATATAAAATTATAGTCTATTATATTATACATGTTATTTCTTTAATTAAATGTCCACTATATTTATATTATTTATTCAAAAAAAAATATTAAAAAAATGTAATTTAATATAAATTTGCAATCCAAAAATTCTGATCAAATTAATTCACGATTTGAACAACCTGAATTCAAGCAACTCGAAAAATTAAATGGTCATATATGAATTTTAAAATATTAAATTCAGGTTATATTAGATTGGTCAAGTTGGATGAGAATCTAATCCAACCCGACCAATGCTCACCCTTACTCAAATTCATCCTCCAATCCAAACACAAACTAAGTACTTTTATTCCAATCAAACAGCTAAGAACACTACTAAAAATTCTCATATTAAATGTAAACTTTCTTACAAATTTGTTAAGAAAATTTTAAGAAAATACTTTTTTCTGCTATTTTTTTTTACGAATCTTAATTGGTAGGTAATTCTTTCATGAATAATTATTTCCTACAAAATTATAAAAGTCGTAAGTATTTCCAACAAAATTTGTTGTGAAAAGTGTTTATAAAAAATATTTTGCAAAAGAATATTGACAACAATTTCCTGCAATTTTTTTTTCATAATAAAATTTATAAGTATTTTCTAAAACAAAATTGAGAGAAAATATGAGCATTTTTAGTAGTAAAAAGAAAATATTTCTAATTCTATAATTAATTCTTTTCTAAATTGTTATATATTTTAAAATAAAATTATTATATTATTGATGTTTATTGGATAATTAGGTGTTCGTCTTTTTTTTTAATTTATATATATATATATATATATATATATATATATATATATATATATAACATTAAATAACAATAAATTTTAGAGAATAATTTGTACATTAATCTTTTGATAGTTGAAATTTTGGTTGTTAATATAACATTCCAATTTTAGCAACTTAAAACTAATAAAATATGATATTTCACCTTAGTGTTCAAAACAAATAAACAAATGTATAAAGTATATTAATACAGGCTTACAAACTTACAAATGATCAGACTATATAAATATAGGGTTAAATATGTTTTTGGTTCCTCAAGTTTCAGCGAAATTTGGAATTAGTCCCTCATCAAAATTTTTGACTAATTTAGTCCTTCACCTTTCGATATGCGTGAATTTAATCCTTTTAACCAAATTTTGTTAAGTTTATCTGACGTTTCAAACACATTTCATGATAGTATTTAAATTATTTACACTGTTTGACACATTTTTCTTCAATGTTAACTTAAATACTATCATGAAATGTGCTTGAAACGTCAGATAAACTTAACAAAATTTGGTTAAAAGGACTAAATTCACGCATTTTGAAAGATGAAAGACTAAATTGGTATAAAGTTTTGATGAGGGACTAATTCCAAAATTTACTGAAACTAGAGGGACCAAAAACATATTTAACCCATAAATATATCAATTATACATACCAAACATTTCTAACCCTAAACACAAGCTAACCACTTACAATAGCTTCTCATTGAGACCTCCTTCTGACCTAAAAGATGGCTCCTCAACCTCCAGAGGTGCCTCTGAAACAACATCCACCACTGCTCCCACCGAATAGGTGATCATCGCAAAAGAAAAAAAGACAGAAAAACAGAAGAAGGGCAAGCTAATGACTTTTAAAGAATTTTCTTAAACCATATAATATTGATATATCTAACAACTACAGACAAACAAATATTCACATACATAAATTTATAAACTACGACTCAACTAATCCGGATACATGTATTGCGGTCGGATCCAGTCAGTTCTGCACTTGTGGTGGCATCTCATGCTCTGCAGAGTGACAAATTAAGAGTGAAAACTCTACCATATACAAGGTAAGTCCACTAACACCTATGGTCAAGGAAAAATCCCTAGGCTAGGACCTCTTGCTCCTCTCACCACATACCTCATTCCTCTCTACTTGATAATTTGAATGGTTATTAGAGCGTCAGGATAACTGCCAAGACAATCCCTACCTCAATGCATACACTACCACAATCACTATTAATCCTCCTTGGGTTAGCATCAACCAATCTCAACTCAGTCTCATATAAAAAATCTCATACCATATACTCATCATTCATAATAATTACAAAGCTTATATGATAACTAAAATACCACCCAATTTAACTCAAAAATACAAGTTTCAGGTTCTGACTCACTCACCCAGCTAGTAGCACTCGCCCAGTCACTAGCTCATGCTCGCCCAGCTAGTACCACTCGCCCAGCCACTGGTCCAGGTATGGAAGATTCTGACTTGCAAATTCGCCCAGCGAGTAGCACTAACCCAACCACTGCCCCATGCTAGCCCAGCGAGTAACACTCGCCCAACGAGTATGCGAATCTGCATTATTTTGCAAATCAGTGTTCTGCATAATTCTACAAATCAACTTATTTGCCCAGCGAGTAGGCTCGCCTAGCGAGTAAGCAAATATATATGCGTACTTCTACAGAAATTGATTTAAGCAAAATTATACCTATTCAACCAATCCATACAACTCCAAAACCTTCACCAAAGACCATTCGAGTATCAAACATTAATTCTATCAAAACATTCATACCAATTGCATCCAATTGCACCTATAGCATATGATTATTCTCAAACAACAGATAAAACCTAAGTATTTATTGTTTTCAAACATCACAACCCAATTCTTATGTCAAACACATCAGTTAAATACAGAATAATCATATAATAACATTCCTAATAGGTTTGTGAGACATAATAGACATTAGCTTCCCTTACCTGGTATCCTGCTTAAACAACTCTATAAACGTTAAACATCTATAACTCCACAAGATGTTCTATCCACATATAGAAACATCATAAGAACGATCAGGACATACCATTATGATCACTGATCAGCAGAGACTCATACTGATAATTAAAACGACGCATGCAAGCGAAAGATGGCTTACATGCAACAGAAAACAGAAAAAACAAAAAACATAGTAAAAATTTAACTTACGCGAACAGAGAAACTAATCGGTCCAAATTGAAGGGCTCACTGAGATGATCAATCATACGGTCTTGATGCTTCAATCAGACGACCAGAAAGATAGAAGTTTTAGAGAGAAGTCAAAGAGGTCTAGAAAAATGGTTTCTAGAAAGATAGTGTGTTTTAAAATAGTAAAACTCATTTGTAACAATTCTATTTATACTAAAACTTTTTCATATTAAAATATTTGAGTCTCACTATTTTTAAACCACCATTACTTCTAAAATACCATTTTCTAAGATTTTACAGTTAACGCTAGGAATCAATTTATATCTTGATTTACAAATTAATTATCATTTTTCATTTAGTATTATGATTAATTTTTTATTCACTATTGAAGTTTTTCTTGAAATAAAATTTTAAAAAGATTGAAGATCATCCTTTCTGAACTTTAATTTTTGAAATTCATATTAGTAAAATTTTTCATATTCATGGAATCTTTCTTGCAAATTTATTATCAAATTTTATAAGAAAAAATATATTTTTACTACTTCTTCTAAGAATTTTAACTGATAGATAATTTTTTCATGGATAATTATTTTCTAGAAAACTAATTCACAAATAATTTCTACAAAATTTATTGTAAAAAAATATTTTGTACAAATTATTTTCAAAAAAATGATAAAAATATTATAACAAAATTTGTAAGTATTATTTTTTTAAAAAAATTGAAAAAAGTTAAAAAAAAATGTGCCAATAAGAAATATTATTTTTTTCAATTTTTTTAAGGATTAAATTCGGTCATTATCACTGAGTTAAAATTTATACATTAGTCAAAGCATAACTAAAAGTTATATATAATAAAACTTATATCAAAAGTTATTATGTATTTTGACATCTTATTACCACTTCAAAATTACTCATAATTTATTCTCATCACATAAAATATATTATTAAAAATAATAAAAAAATATGAGGGAATCAAATAAAAATCATGCTAAAAAGTTACAAAGTAAACTTTCTATAAATAAAAAACACTAAACAAATATAAAAATAGGACATTAACAGAAAAAAAAAAATATCAAGAATTAGATGAGAAAGAAGTATACCATTGATACTCAAAGTTATTTTCCAAACATATAAAAATATAACTTTCTATTATAATGAAAAACATTTTCTTAAATTTTATAGACAAGGGATATACAAAAGCATGTGATAAACCAAAGAGGCCAGGAACAAGGATTGACCACAAAGGGTATGGGAATGGGAAGAGCTAAACAAAGTGAAAAGCACATGATCACATTAAACTCATTCATAATTTTCTTAGGCTTAGGTCCATGGCTAAAGAATAATAGTATTCTAGTTGGAGAAAACATTCATAAGTGTGTAAATTGAAGACATCAATGTTATTTTTAGTTTGTGGGTGTTTCTCCTAACTGTCCACATCAGCCACTTGAAGTGATTAGGGAACAGAGAATTTTTTTTAGAATGATAGCATCATACCTCAAATTGCACCTCATGTGCAGCGTGGCCTATTCATAGAATACTCTTCAACACCTTGCATTGGAAATTGTGATAAGTTATATATTTCGTCATGCTTCTTTATAAGTATTTTAAATGAATAAATAAATTAATTCATTTATAAAACTTTTCTTTTAATTTGAATATAAAGCGAGGGCTTCTTCGCTTTTGAGGATTTCATGTTTCAGTAGAAACTAGAAAATGTTCGTTTTGGATGATATAAGAACGAGTGAATACGATGATTTGGAAGATGAATGCTCTTTTTTTTATCTCGCGTGTCTAGGGTGGATTTGAAGGATTGATGCAGCAAATGACCTTTTTATGTGCATGGTAATCTTTTCATCGTGGAGTGCCAATCCACTTCAACATGACTGTTTAGATCCAATCCCTTGTTTTTAGTGGATTGATCTGTGTTGGTCTGGAACTGATCTCACATTCGTATTTCAATGCATTGTTGAAGCTTGGAATTGATCCGAAAAAACTTGGAACCGATTGTTGTTTGAATTTCAGTAACTTTATTTGTAGTATTAAATAAAATTTTTAAAAATAATTATAACTCATACAAATATTAATTTATACTACTTATTACTTAAAGGGCAAAATAATAATCTCATCTTTTTATATATTAAAATATTTTCTTATCTATCACATGAATCAAATCACTCACAAACTCTCACAAACTTTACTTCCAAATGCACTCACAATCACTTCTAAATCCCTTGAAAAAAACAACACACATTTCACTCTCAAATCCATTCAAACTCATCTTATTCCTCTCCCATAAATTCATCTACCCAATTAAACAAAGGCTAATTGTAGTTTGCAGAAAAATTTACCTCTTAATTTTAAGCCGTGTCTAGGTTAATGTACTCTTAACAAATTTTTTAAGCCGTGTCTAGGTTAATGTACTCTTAACAAATTTTTTTTTTTTAACTTTTAACTTTAGTTGCTTTTATAAATTATTTATAAAATAAACCGAAAGTTCGAAACATTAATTGCAACTTTTTGAGAAAAGTTGGTTTATAAATAAAAAAACTTTATAATTTATGACTATTCTTATCGACCGTTTTTTAGTTTTGTACATTTTTTTTTTGTTTCGTAAAGAATGTTATTTTTATTTTAAGAAATTTAATCAAATAAAAACCAATTCATTATAACAATAGTTAACCACATATAATCAATTCTTAAAATAACGTAATTTTCTTAACTTTTATGTTCAAAACTATTATATCACACCATATATATATATATATATATATATATATATATATATATATATATATGTATGTGTGTGTGTATTCCCCCGACATGCCAGCATCAGTAAAATCACAAAGCAATTGAGTATAAGACAAACAAAGCAAGCAAAAATATTTTCCAGGTTTGAAAATCACGTTAATATACTATGCAATTGAATGCAATTGAGTATATGAAGAAAAAAAGTGAAACATAATTAACAACTAAAAAAAAAGTAATAAGGAGGTCTAACGATTAAAAAAAAGGAAAGACAGGTGAAGATCGTGGATCTGATTCATCCTACTAATAATTTGTAGAAATAAGATTATTTTGGTAAGCTTTTAGAAGCGAGATGGAGAAATGTTGTGAGTTTAACTCTCCCACCAACAATTGGTTATGATAATGTAAGTTTCTAAATAAATAGAATGATTAAATATGTTTTTAGTCCCTGAACTTTGATCAAAAATTGAAATTTGTTCATGTTCGAAACTTTAATAGATTTTGGTCCCTAAATTTTAAAAATGAATGAATATAGTTCTTTTAACTCAATTACGTTAACTTTTTTTTTTAAGTGTCGAACATATTTCTCATTAGATATTGAACCAAGAATGTGTCAAACAGTGTAAAAAATTTCAATACTAATATGAAAAGCGTTCGACACGTCAAAAACAAGTTAACATAATTGGGTTAAAATGACTATATTCATTCATTTTTAAAGTTTAGGGACTAAAATGTATCGAAGTTTCAAACAGGAACAAACTCCAATTTTGAGTTAAAGTTCGGAGACTAAAAACATACTTAACCCTAAATAGAAAGTGTTAGGTGTTAGACAACTCAAAATACAAAAGAAAAACGATGACTTTATGAGAGAATATTATTTTATTATTTAAGTAAAGGTGATTCAATATAAATCTATTGTGTGTATTTTCATTATCACTACACTTTTAATTTGATTAGTTAACTAGCTAGTATTGTATATCTGTGCACTAAATTTTTTGAATTCGTTTTCGGCCTCTCCTCATTCCCTTCTAAAAACTCATTACTCCAACAACTACAAGTACAAGTGAAATGGACGAAAGTTTTAACTTGTAAGGTCTTAAATTTTGGGTCATATTATTTATACAAAACAGCAGTTGTCTATTTATTTATTGGGTTAAAATTTTATTGTTTTGACATATTTAGATGACATTAAAGATTTAATGAATTATTTCAGTAATATTAAAAAACTTAAATCATGTAACTATAATTATTCTACTCAAATAAGTTTGATTAGGTAATATTAATTACGATAAAATATAAGTATAATGATTTATATACATATATTATAAGATTATATCATTTTAATATGGGCCTTGAACATTTTGAGTAACCTATGATTAATGGAATGGACATATTTGCAATATCAAAGATTTCATAATGAGTTAGGCATCAAATGGTGGAAGAATTTATGGAATCAACATATAGAATTTTGCGCGTAGGTATTATGTTATTTTCCTGTAGTGTTAAGCTAACCAGAATTAACTTTAGTTGTATTTACAAATTTATAAAAAACCAGTATCACAATCTAAAAAGAATCACACATTCTTCTAATTACACTTGATTTGTTCCAAGCACTAATAAACTACATAAAACAGATAATTTAATACAACCAAATATGTTGTATTTATCTAGTTCAAAGCATTCCTTGATCTATTCACAAATCTCAATCTTAATGGATACAAAATATACAAAGACATCTTAGAAAAACTTGCATTAGCATGCCCCAACAAAGATTCACAATTAATCCAAACACTTTTGGCCTACACATTAAATAAATTTAATTATTTTTTAATTATAAAATTACTCCCAACATAAATAAAAACTATTTACAAATTATAAAATTAATTATATTAATAATAAAATTATAAAAACTATATTCTATTATCATAAATTAAAATAACACTGTAGACATTTCTCCCTCCTCTTGAATGCTGGTGGTGGAAAGTTTCATTCAACAGTTCAGAGTGATTCAGATGTGTAGTAAGCTTCAACCTATATGTTTACAGCAGTCACTGTTATGCAACCGGTTTCAATCGCTTAAGAGTTATGAATGAACCGAGTAAAACCTATTCTTTAACAAGAAGAAGATGATGAGAAACACTTGATTAAATGAGTATGTAATGGAGTGAGAGATAGGTTATGATCATGCACCCAAACACATAATTGATAACTGAAGCAGCGCGGTGGTTGTCATACTTTGTTCACACACATTAGATGAACCACTTTAAGTTTCATATTGACTAGAAATGAAAAAGTAAAATTTTATATAAGAATAAAAATCTACAAATTTATTATTTTAAGATGTTTGGTTGATAATGGTGTCAGTATCTTATATGATTTTATATGATTAGACTAAGATCTCAAGTCTCTCTCCAGAAAAATCCTTCTGTATACCTATCACCATAATTACAGGGACACTTCACTTTCACGTGCAAATGTCTTTTTTCCTCCTTATAAATCTCTTCACCACCATCATCACTCTTCAATTACGTCAACACAATGTTCTCCACAACACTCCCTCTTCCTCTTCTCATTAACCGTTATCATCCTCTTCCTTCTCCTTCACCCACTGCTCCTCCGAGGGTCACGCTCCGGGACGACGGAACCTTGCTCGCGAAAGAGTCCCTTCCGCCGGAGCTGGTGGCGGAGCTGATGCCAAACCATGTGGCCGTGATCATGGACGGCCACGGCAGGTGGGCCAAACCGAGGGGGCTCGCGGCGACGGAGGGGCACCGCGCGGGGGTGGAGTCACTGACGAGGATGGTGATGCTGTGTTGCAGTTGGGGCATTGAGGTTCTCACGGTTTTCGCGTGCTCCACTGAGAACTTGGCTCGCCCCAAGGTCGTTGGTGTCTTTTTATTTCGCATATGCATGCGTTTTCTTAACCTAGTTATTGGTTTGTTTGGTTTTGCTGAGTAGTGGTATTTATGGTGCGGTGGTGCAGAAGGAGGTTGATTTCTTCATGAGACTGTTTGAAACGACAGCAAAGTCTTCAATGGAGTGCATGCAAATGTGAGTGGAAGATAACTAAGTGTGATCAGACAAAATAAATTCTGAAAAAGAAAACAAAAACTTGTTTGCACTCTCGCGACATCACTTTTTTAAAAGACAACTGTGGAGGTCCTCGTAATAACTTGTTTCCTAGTAGTGGAGGTAGACTAGGTTACCATCAATCTTAAAACGGGGAATGATATTTGACAAAAAATTATACTTTGACTAAAGATTTTTTTACAAACTTTGATCAAATTTGTTTTTTATATTAAGCTATTGTTGTTTTAATTTTTAATTTTTTAAAAAAATTCACTTTTATTGAGAAAAAGACAAAAACTTGTCAAGTTTGATAAAAACAATTTTGTCAAACCCCATCTTAAATTATTGGTGAATTAGGTTGGAGATTTCAATTTCTTAGTTTATTTTGTTTTGTCTATTTTGTCCGTTAAGCTCACATGTGAATGGTGGATTAGAGGAAAATGACTTTTAAGACTCAATTTTTTAAAATTTTAAAATTAAATTAAAAAGATCAAGAAATTAATTTCTCTACGTTATATTATTTTAAGAATGTAAATATTTAATAATATTATAAAAAAATATATTTTAATTATAAATTATAATAAATATACGATTAAATATATTTTAGAAAATTTAAAAAAATATTTATATGATTAAATATATGTTTAGTATATATGAAAGAATTTAAAAGATAAAAAAAAATGCCAAGCCAGTACTCCACTCTGCCTAAATGGATTGAATTTTGCAAAATCTGTTTTCTACTCTACTATATATATATATATATATATATATATATATACAATTCGTACCTATTTAATTTTTAAACTATTATTATTGTAGTATTTAGGGTTATTTATTTTTAAAAATTTTAAAATGTAAAAATTTTTAAGTTTTAAAAGTTTTTAAAATATTTTTTTTATCAACAATAAAAATATATAAAATAGAAGAGAACTTGAAGTGCTTTGATCCTTTACACAATTAAAAAAATAAGACAAAAATAACAGAAAAAATTAGGCACCAAACATCTATATCCTCAAAAGATATTACATAGCACAAGAGCCTAATTTATATTTTAGAAAAAAGGTATAAAGACTAACAAACGAAGAAGGGATGGGCATATTCCTTATAAAAATTATGCCACCAATCACCAAATGTCTAAGGGGAATGAGTGAATCATCTCCAATGGAGGGCTCAAGGGATCGATGGTTTGCATGTTATCGGGCCCACAGTGGGTGTCAATATTCTGATCCTATGACATTGTCAGGGTCAATCATCATGCATATGAGGTATTGTTTGCTTTGGAGCGCGTGCTCTGTCATAGTTATGTCTGTAAAAGGCGCCTCAAACATCGTTAGGATCAATCACCCTGCATCCGAAGTGTTGTCCATTTTGGAACGTGTGCTCTGTCACAATTTTGTCCTTAAAAAGTGTCTCAAAGGGTAGAAGGAGGAAGAAATATTTAAATCGTCTTAGGCTTCGACTTCTAAATTATTCGATGTGGTAGAAACACAAAGAGTCTTTCCATAGACCATCTTTATGAATGTCCATTCTCCACTTCCATTTTCCAAGTAAAACCTTATTGAATGCTTCTAGATCTCTAACTCCTAATCCACCCTTTTTGTTTCGGCTTAAATAAGTTATCCCATTTTACTCAAGCTATATTCTTATAGTCATGTCCCCAACCCCATAATACTTTTGATTTCTTTCAAAACTTTTACAAACATCTTAAACAAGGTAAGATAAAACATAGGTAAGGTCGTAATGATTGACCTTGAGAGCACAACTTTGCCAACAAAGGTTAGTTTTCCTCTCCACTTTAATAATTTATTTGTAATCTTTTAAACCATACATTTCCAAAAAATACTCTTCCTATGATTATCCCCAACTGGCAGGCTTAAATAGGTAAAGGGAATAGTCATTTTATAACAGTTCAATAATTAAGTATTTATCAATCATGAATTTGTCTAGTCCAATTCCTCCCACTTTAGATGTATGGAAATTTACCTTCAATCCCAGTGTCAATTCAAAAAAATGTAGAATGCTTTTAATAGTCAAAATATTTTAGGTTTAGCATACTACTTCATTGAAATTTTAAAGTTTTGGAGAATAAAAAAAGAAAAAAAAAACAAAAATTCTATGGAAAACTATTTTTGTTTTTAAAATCCGGCTTTTAACAGAGGTTCTATAAGTAATTGTCCTTATTTTTCAAAATTTTTTACTTTTAATGACGTTTTTTACACAACTGTTGTTGAAAAATTATCTATATTTATAAAATTGTTACCATGTCCTTTAATGACTCTACAATCGTTGTTAAAATGGGTCATGGAAAGAAAAGTATGCACTAGTTATACTTTTCCACTTTAATTGAAGTAGTATTTCGATGAAGTTTGTTCGTGTATGATTCTTGCATGGTTACAGGAAAGGAATTCGAGTGTGTGTGATTGGAGATTTATCAAAGGTCCCTGAATCTCTGCAGAGAACAGTTGCAAGAGTAGAAGATGTTACAAAAGATAATAAGAAACTTCAACTTATTGTGGCATTAAACTACGGTGGAAAATATGATGTTGTGCAAGCATGTAAAAGGGTAGCCATGAAAGTGAAAGATGGTGCTGTTGATGTGGAGGACATTAACGAAAGCATAATTGAAAAGGAATTGGAAACTAAGTGCACTGAGTTTCCTAATCCAGGTTTGCTAATACGAACTAGTGGGGAGCTTAGGGTGAGTAACTTCTTGCTTTGGCAATTGGCCTACACAGAACTTTATTTCAGCCCAAAATTTTGGCCAGATTTTGGTAAGGACGACTTTGTAGATGCCTTGAGATCATTTCAACACAGACAAAGACGTTTTGGTGGCCGACATTGAATTGAGGACAAAATAAAAATAGGGAATCACATTGAATTAATTCGATGAATATTGAAATAAAATACTTATCAAGTCTTTTTATCATAAATAAACTTGTAATGACTTATATTATTTTAAGTGTTCTATCTTTTACACATGAGTATTTGTGAGTCTTATATTATACTTGGTATACCTAACATTTATATTTAGTCAACATTTCAAAACTCTTAAAATGTTTTTCAAATTCTTAAAGCTAAATAATAACATATAGATTTACAAGTTACATAAGTTAATTTATTAGTTTCAAAATATTTTCAAAACTATTTGATAAATGTAAACTCACATTAAATTAACTTAATTCTAATTAAAAGAAAACTTAATGTTTCTTATTTATTTTTCACTCCCAGGATTTTCTTTTCGATCTTTTCAGTGATCGAGTTATTCTTATCACCTCTTTGATTATGTCGAGATTTTTCCGAGATGCCTACAGTAACACTATGACACTCAAGTGAGCCAAACATTCATAAAAACAAATGTAGTAGTAAATCAAGTGAGAATCATATATAAAGAATACTGTCATTTTATACTATTGTCATGAATATTTACATTGGTGAGTTTAGATCGGCTAGGTCATACTTATTCTAGGTAATTTTAGGATATTATGATCTCACCTTAATTCTTGATTAAACAACTCTGATCTTGTTTATTAGGTCAATCTTTTCAGAATAAGTAAACTAGAATGATGTCATCTTGTGCTAACGATATGATCTAGGTTTTGTCATTCACACAATTCTATTATTTTTTCATAATTATATTTCCATTTCCTTAATATTAATGTTCTTTGTCAATAAATATTACTTTAGTGAATTAAGGTAAAGTCAAATTTAGAAAGTTATTTTTGTAATATACTAATTCAAACTACAATAATATTTTATTTACACTTGAGAGAGTAATTACAATGTCGTTGTATGTTAGATTTTGATAATCTTATGAACACCATGAAAAAGTTAATATTAATCTTAATTTAAATTAGAGTATAACATAGATAAATATTTATATGGGTGAGAAAACATGTAAAATTTGATGTTATGTTGATGGTTTAGAATTTCATTACTATTATATTGTGAGAATTGAACTTAATATCTTTTGTTTGGGTACGTACATGTCGTGGTGAATAGGTTGAATTAAAACAATAAACTATCTTAATTACTTTGAATAAGCATTTTGAAATTTTAAAACTATTTGAAATTTCTTATTTTATTGTTTCCATTTATATCTATGATAAATAAAAGTTAGCTGTTTTTTCTTTAGTTCATATTCGATAGATTTACAAAGTAATTAAAATCTAGTTGAAAAAGTAAGAAAATATTGAGAAATTTTTATTTAAAAAAAAGCTACTTTAACACTCATCTAAAAAATACATTCATTTGACAATACTAATACATATTATAAATTTTAAATAAAAATAAGATAAATATAATTAAAATATTATTATTTAAGAGTGTTAAATGAGTGTTTTTTGTTAACCTATTTTACTAGCGCATGCAGCAGAGGAAAGTGATAGACCAATTGCATTCAATCTAAATTAATAATTTATTTAATAGCTTTAATTGAAGTTTGACCATAGGGTTAAACCATCAACTTTAATTTACTTGGCATACCTATTGCTAAGAATTTAGGTGTTATGTGTGTGTGTATATATATATATATATATATATATATATATATATATATATATATATATATATATATATATATATATATATATATATATATATATAGATATATTTTTTTT
>Ga0214542_1003366_pt1 | contig 32714 bp, 15 predicted proteins | sample CNSS1metaG_FD_160096 | JGI IMG/M metagenome (GOLD analysis project Ga0214542, IMG submission 160096) | Root nodule microbial communities from cowpea collected in UCLA plant growth center, Los Angeles, California, USA - CNSS1 | ecosystem: Host-associated > Plants > Roots > Nodule | place: USA...
ACTTGTGGGTTGACATTAGTAATTAATGGAAAAGAGTTTTATTGCTTAATATACATGAGAGTGAAGTAGGTGAAGTCTAACTCCAACAATATCAATCCATTGCATTTCTAGCCTTTACCATTTTCTAAAGTCTTCAAATATCCAAGTTCAATTTTAATTATTTATGAAATATTTACTTTCTTGCATATAAAAACCCAAATCATGAATATATTCATTAGTTTAAATTAATCACTAATTACACAATTATTTAGTATACACGAGTCTCTTGAGAAACGATATCCCGGTCTTACCAGTTACTACTTGCATGACTTGGTACACTTGCCAAAGTCTTAACATCTGTAGAGAGGTAGGGAAACCTTCTCGCTTGATGAGTTTGGTTTCACTAGACAATTTTGGTCTCAATGAATATTGTGTCAAATACGAGTTTGACAAAAAGACAAAAGAGACTTGTGTATTAGAGGAAGTTATCTTGACTAAATTAAAAAAGTTATAATTATAAAATATTTTATAATACTATACACATTTATAAGTTATTAAATAAAATATCTTTATTTAAACAAAAATGTAAAATGACTTTTTAAAAGAAATAACATAAAAATATTTTAAATTTTTTTTATTATAGATAAACTCTAAAATATATAATTTGGGAATTAGTATATAACCATTTTTTATTATTCATTCTAAAAATCTCTTTTTTATTTTTCATTACAAAAATTGCATTTCAAAAAAATAAATAAAAAAATAAAACCCATTTCTGAACTTTCTCGAGGTGGGAAAAATGGGCCATGTTCTTTTCTAAACACAACTTTGACAAATTTAGTTGAACAAATAATTAAAATGTCAAATATTAATAAATGCATATTATTATATATCTTCTCACATCATCTTCACAAAATCCCATTACCTCCTCCACTTGGTCCACTCGCTAAATAAATCCATCCCAAAACTCTCATTACTTTCCTCCATTATTTTTATTTTACTTTTGTAAAGAAAATGTTGTGAAAGTGGTGTAATTTTTAAAAATTTTAAAATATCCACATAGTAAAAATTATATTTAGATTGATAAATTTATTATGAAAAAAAAAATAATACTTCAATACATAATTTTAATTTTTTAAGTAAGCTGAATTAGTATTTTTTATTACAGAAGTGAAATTACGTTCATGTAAAATTATGTTATCAAACACAACTTTAGTTAAAAAAAGAAAAATGAAGTCATACCAGCAAATACCACACTACCTAGTTAAAAGGATAAAAATTAAGTCATACATTTGGATTATGTTTTATTGAGGAGTCATATATTTAAGCACAACTTATTCTTTTACGATTAATTTTTTTAAATTTATCCATTTTAGTAAATTAGAAAAACAATTACACCATTTTCATAAGACATCCTATGAAATAATAGGCAAAAAAGGGTTTCCCCAAACGTAAGGTATTTTAACATAATTTTGAATAGTTAAAAATCAATTTCTTATGCTATATTTTAAAGTATTATTTTTTAAATATATATTTTTGTTTAAGAGACATGGAATTAGAATATTTATAATAAATTATAGATTGTGAGAAGAAGATAATATGGAGTCAGAGAAAACAGGTGGCTCATGTATTGGGCCACAAACCCGACCCATGCAAAGCCCAAGAAGAGAGGCCCATGATGGAGTTGACTTGCGAACGAAGGTGGTTGTTGCAGGCATCAACAAGCATCTGTGAGGGTGAGAGAGAAGGGAAAGGTAATGGATTCAGAAAACTGGAGACACTCTTTTCTCTACCTCGCCTTCGTCCTCGCAATCCTTCACCTCACGCAAAACTTCCTATCACACTTCTTCATTGGCAACGAAACGGTGCGCATCAAGAAGAACCCCAACCTTCCCCTCCGGTTCTCTTCTGACGGTACCTTCAAGATCCTCCAGGTTTCTCTATCTCTTTCTCTTTGTGCGTAGAAAATAGTGTAAAACCGCTCTGTTTAACTGTTCATCGTGTTCTCGTTGAAGGTGGCTGATATGCACTATGGCAGTGGAAGCCTAACCCGTTGCAGGGACGTGCTACCTTCTGAGTTCGAGTTTTGTTCAGATCTTAACACCACTCGGTTTCTGAAGCGAATCATTCAGGCAGAGAATCCGGATTTTATTGCCTTTACTGGTACTTCCTGTTTTCTTTCTTTTTATATCCGTGGGTAAAAGGGGATTTTGAGAGCTTGGCAAAAAGTGGAAAAGTGTTATTATGGTGAGATTGCACGTGATCAATTTTGGTGGTTTGTAACGGTAATTTGGTGAGTGTTATATACAAAATATCGGTATCCATGTTTGGATTTTGGGAGTTTTAGAAAACTAGAAAGGAAATTCTGAGTGAACAGAGCAGATATACTATTGCATTTGACACACAATCCACGTGAATTTGGTAATATTTTTATGGTATAGTAATCCTTAACATGAAATGGTTATAATGTTAATGACTCTTTAAATACTTGGTGGTAGTATAAGAATAATAATGTTCTTTAATACATACTAACTCACAATCCTTTATTTTTTTACATTATCTTACTGTTCTTTATTTTCTAATTATCATTTCTAAGACCTCCCTTAATTAGAAAATCCACAACAGCCTTTCTCGACCCCAAGTGTTACTATCAATCTTCTAGAATCTTCAAACTCGAAGGTGATTGTAAGGGAAATATATGTAACTTTATTTTGTGTCTTCACATGAACCAGTTCCACATTTTTTTTATAGTTTTTTTCTTACACTTGAAGGCCCACTTGGCTCTAACTGTTTCATACTTACATCGAGTTTCCAGTGCTTGTCCTCCACTCATTGCCTTCCTGTTGTCAGAATCACTCCGCAACACCCTTTCTCTGTCTTGCTATAGCCTCTTTTGTCTACGTTTCTGATCTCATTTCACTGTTCCAATGTACTTTGGCGGTGGGACACGCTCTTAGAGAAAATTCTTCCTAACAGACTAACCATGATATGGTCTCACACATGGCAAAGACTAGGGCTGCAGTAGAAGAAGTTAAAAAGATTTCTAGTGACAGACTCATTAGAGAAACTCAACAAGAAACCTGATAGATATTGTATGGTCTTTATTTTGAGAAGGAGCCTACATTCAAATTCTGATTATGTTCATGATCAGATTCTACCTAGTGATCAAGTCACTTCTATGGATGGTTTAATTACTAGACTCATCCGTGCACCTAACTTGATGAAAGATGACAATCAAACTAGAGTTATTGAAACTTCTGCAATGTATCTAAATTTGAAAAATCAGAATCTAATTATTTTTTTTATAAAGAGTACCAAGAATTTTTGAGGTACAAGTTTGAGAAATCAATTAGTCAAGGTTAGTCCCCTTCGATGCTAAGTGTGTCAACTGCATGTATTTATCAATTGGTGGAAGGTCATGGATTCTTGATTTAGATGCCTCAAACCATATCTATATTAACATTTCTTCATTTTCCTCCATTTTTTACCCTAATATTTTTAATAAACAATATATATGATCACTTCTGCGTCTTTTTAATGATCTTGTTATCTTTGACTTTTCTCTCCTCCATTTTCTTTCAAAGAAACTTTGGCAATGAGGACTTTCTCCAAACGCTAGTCATGCTATTTTTGAATCTTTCTTTCATACGTCTGAAGTGAACCCATCAACTAGTTTGTGGTCATCAATTCTAAATTTTTTGACTCTTCAATTGCACAAACAACAAAAAAAATATTTTCCTGGTAAAGAAGAAACGATCGTCTCTATAACACAATCATCTTCCATATCACAACGCTTCATTTAGTTCACAACCATCATCTCTCTATTGCCAAAATTTGAAATTGGCTCAGATTCTTTTATACACACAAGGATTCAAACACTCCATATGCACATCTTTTCCTTGCCAACATCCTGAAGAGGGCTCTTCAAATTCTCCTTAGCTTGTTTGCAAATGGACGCATTGCACACCATCTCAAACAAGACTTCGTCTAAGCCTTGATAAATGAAGGTAAAGGGTTCTTGATCCTTCATCTTCATCTTGGACAATGTACCTTCTTATTTGGTGTCAAATTATTCAAATTTTCGTGTTGGGTAACCTTTCTCCACAACCTCCCAAGCATTTTACGAACCTAGCAAGCCCTTTATATGACGAAACTAATTATCAAAATTCCTATTGGTAAGGGATGGAATCGAAACAAGTTCAAGACATTGCTTCAATGATATCAAATCCCGGTGACATGTTTTCGAATTGTGAAACAAATTTTGATTATGATTTCAAATAAAATATAGGATGTCTCCATGAAACTTTTGTTGTCAGTTGCCATATGGTACTGAACAGTATTTCTTTGGTCTTTTAATTATGCAGTATTTCCCATGAGTTTTTTCCTTTCATGTTCTACTGCCTAATTAACATGGATTCAGTTCTTGCAATTAGGAGATAATATTTTCGGATCAAGTGCACCTGATGCTGCAGAATCTCTGTTTAGAGCCTTTGGTCCTGCTATTGAATCAGGACTTCCTTGGGCAGCAGTTTTGGGAAACCACGACCAAGAATCAACGATGAATCGTGAAGAGTTAATGTCCTTAATTTCCCTTATGGATTATTCAGTTTCAAAAATCAACCCATCAGATGATGATCCAACTAAAGGTGGCTTGAAGACTAAAATTGACGGATTTGGGAATTATGACCTAAGAGTGTATGGTGCCCCAGGGTCCATGTTGGCAAACAGCACTGTTTTGAATCTTTTCTTTCTTGACAGTGGAGACAGGGCTGTTTATCAGGGAATTCGAACTTATGGATGGATCAAGGAGTCTCAACTTCACTGGCTTCGTCGTGTTTCTCAAGAATTCCAGGTAACAACAAAATCTGAATATTGTCGGTTGGTAATCAAACTAATTTTGGCTATTATTTTGAAGAGACTCAATATTACCTGTCTATACTTCAATTTTGACATGCTGCATGCTCATGATTGTCTTCGTTGACTTATATTTCTCAGTTATTTTCTGCATAAAAATACAATCTTCATAATGTTTTCCTTTTCTTTCTTTGGTAGTGATTTCATAAGTTTTCAGTTTTTCTACAACTATATATGGGAAGTGTGAGAATTTTGTGGATACTACATACACGAGCTTTGTTAAATAATATTTATTTAATTGTAGAGTAGAAAAGTGGCTCGAGGGGAATAGAGCAAAGTGAATTGTGGGTAAAGTATATTGATGCATTTATTAGTTTTGCATAAATCACTAGGTGGAAAAAACTGTCTGTCGTCCTTAGGAAAGTTGCAGAATAGCACAGGCATGTCAGATAAGGAATCAATTTCTGCCTTGAACACACAAGGGTCATAATTGCACAAAATCTTACTAAAGTAACTACATTTGTTTCTATAGTTTCACTCTTCTAGGAATGAAATGAACAACAACAGAGTTTTCGATAGCTAGCCATGTTTAACTTGAAATTGTAATAAATATCCGAGAAGAAATGAAAATATTGGGTCGGGGCTGGCAGCAATGATCACAATAAGATGAATATTTTTCTCTTTAAACATTCAAATTGTTTAAATTACTGACAGTAATGAAAGTAATACATGTAATCAACCTCTTCAAATTAATGAACATTTAAGCTTGGGTTGAATGTAATGAGAAAAATTTTAGTTCTCTTGGCATTTTTCATGCAATAATGCAATCGCGCACTTCTGTTATTCTTAGGATACGGCCTTTCTATTCCCTTGAGGGAGGTTTCCCAGATGTAGACCCCATTAACATCTTGCTGGTCACACACTAACAGGGACAAAATCAAGATTCTCTTCATTCTACTGATGGTATTTCCACAATTAATCCCCCCGCACTTGCATTTTTCCACATCCCTATCCCAGAAATTCCCGAACTGTTCTACAAAGAGATTGTAGGCCAATTTCAAGAGGCTGTGGCGTGTTCAAGAGTGAATTCGGGGGTCTTGCAGACCTTTGTCTCCATGGGAGATGTGAAGGCTGTGTTCATAGGCCATGACCACACCAATGACTTTTGTGGAAACTTGGATGGCATATGGTTTTGTTATGGTGGTGGGTTTGGATACCATGGCTATGGGAAAGCAGGGTGGCCCAGAAGAGCGAGGATCATACAGGCTGAACTTGAGAAGGGAAAGAATTCCTGGATGGGCGTGCAGAGAATCTTGACTTGGAAACGCCTTGATGATGAGAAGCTGAGCAAGATTGATGAACAAATTCTATGGCAGGTTAGATGACCATGCTACTATCACTTCGTTGTTCCACGCACACGATGCATATTGTGTCATTTTGTTGTTCATGGTATTATTAGCCGTATTATTAGCCTTAAGCTGTCTTTATTTCACTTTTGTTCATTTATAATAAAAGTTAATTTTAATGTTACCTATGCATTTAATATTATGATTAATTTTCAATAATTTTGTATATTGAAAGTGTTTAACTAGTATACGTTAACTTATTTATTCTTTTATTCCATCCCTTTATTCATTGGATTCTAATCTCATTTCACTTTAAAATCCTCATCGTCATCTCGAAATGCGTGTCCTTGAAAAAACTGTAACTTTTATTATTGGAAGAGAATCCTTTTATTGTAAGAGCAAGTCTCGGATACTTATTTACTATACAAATTTAAGTAATATGTAGATTTATGATGTGTACCTATTCATATGTACTTGGACTTATTATAATTAATTATTATAGACAAACCAGTTAGTAATTACTTATAACCTAATAATTTAACTATTATGTAGAATAAATCTACATTAAGGAGACACACTTTAATTCACTCAGTTTTTTTCCCACTATTTTCTTGTTCATCTATTAACTTGTGTATCTGTTATATACTTATCAATTTATGAAGTCGAGTCCCTAAGGCTCTGTTCACTTGAGTGGATGGGTTTGAGAGAGATGAAATGAATGAATTTGAATAGATGTAAGAGTAAATTGTGTGTTGTTCTTTTTAAGGGATTTAGAAGTGATTGTGAATGAATTTGAAAGTAAAATTTGTGAGAATTTGTGAATGATTTGATTGATGTAATAGATTAAAAAAATGTTTTAATTGATAAAAAATGAAATATTACCATTTTGTCCTTAACTATAAAAATAATTAAAAATAAAATATATTATTATTATTATTATTATTATAACATATGTGCATATTTATATATTTTTTTCAACATTCTTTATTTGAATATTAATGAATTAAGAATTATAAATTATATAATATATATGAAGTAATATGAAAAGCAAAAAGGTAACTGCAGTATAGAATAAATGAAGAAATATAAGTAAAAAAATAGGTTAAAAAGGTTATTATTGTAATTTCATGTAAAAAAACTTATCTTTCTTTGCATATCTCCTCGTTAGTGCGCGGAATGAATGAAATGCTATATCCTCCCTTTCCCTACTTTCACATCCACCTAAATTGTTGAAAACGAACACAACAAATTAAAAGTTTATTGATTTGTAATCTTATAACCAAATTTTGTTTATATTTTAAAACTATATATATATATGTTAAAATGAAGCAATTTGATGAAATTTTACCACCCACATTTTCATATATAAAGATATAGAACAGAGTAAATTAATAAAACTTACTCAGAATTTATTCACTTAATGTGATAATAATTCATTAAGAGTTTATTTATAATTATGTTTTCTACAGCAGAATCTAAAATTCAAGTGGCGTCTTATGTAGCATTGGACTTTTTATTAAGCAGACATGATGAGGATGAGAATTGGGCCAAGGTCGGCTTTTAAGGTCTGGCCCAAAACCAATACACTCGTTCAAAGTTAGAAAATAGATAATTTGAATTTGTCGAGGGAACAACAAACAACAACAAAAATGGCGGCAACCAGTGATGAAGAAATGGAGTCACTTCTCTCCGCATTCGATCAGATCTACGAGGTTTTAGTAAAATCTGATATTATTATTGATTTTCAATCAGCAGCAACGATTAATCCTAAAACATTTGATTTTTTGTTCGTTTTTTAATTTTGCGTTAAGTTGTTCAGGATGCTAAGAGCGGCATTTTGGAGATGCAGTTGCTGCAATCCAACTACAACGCAGAGTTCAAGATGCGTGAATCACTCCAAGTCGCTTCCAATGCCCTCAAAGGAGGTTCTTAACTATAATACACATTAAAATTTTCATGTTTAGTAATTTTTGTGCTGAATTTGTTTTGTAGTGTTGCAGAAAATGACAGATTGGCAAAACTGTACTCGGAGTCCTTGAAGAATCTAGCGGATCAGGTACTTTGATTGCAGAATTTTTTGATGACCTAAATTGTGATTACAATTTATATTTGGAATCATTTTCTGAAAACGTTGATTTAAAGTAGAGTATGTTGTGACGCTACAGCTTGATTACCGTACAAATTGCCTGATTTTGAAAGAAGAATTGGAGAGAGCAAAAACTGAAGTTTCGCTCAAAGAAGACGTGAGTTGCTCCCAGTTTTTTGTTTTCTTCCTGCTGTGTGATTTGATTGTGAAAGAGAATGTTACAACGCGGTTGTATGATATGTTGTGGTTTTGAGAATTAGTTCGGATTTTGTGTTTGGAGCAGGGACATAGGAAGGATACGGAATTGCTTAGGCGAGACTTCGAACAACAAATTGCGTGTTTGGAAGCTCAAGTTAAGTGAGTATATATTGAAGATTCAGCGAAATTTGAGTGGTTAGCTAAATTAATTTTTCAGATATATTTATCCTTGAAGGATGAAAAACTACATATATGGTATCTATATTCAGGTGTTGAAACGTGATTTGATATACTAATGCAATAAATAAATCACAATCATTAAATAAAGTATATGAAGTTTCAATTTTAATTTGTTTTACATATCCATGTTTACTAGATATTAATATTTTAAGATACTTCACCAACACACGTAATGAACTATCAAAACATATAAACACTGACAGTCTTATTTATTTCCCTCGTCAAATATAGATGATACTTCATTGACATGTGTTGATAAAATATTCAAACTTTATCTGAAAACAAAAATTACAAGAACGACACAAGTACTTGATATAGAAATATATAAAAATTGTTTCTTCATAAACTAGAGGGTAAAATTGTTTTTCATGAATTATTTTAAAAAAGTAATGAAATTGACAGTTTTATTCTTATGTGTAAATAACAAAAAGTAATGTATCCCAATAATAATTTATATTTTCTTATTTGGACAATATCTGAAAAATACGATTTTAATTTAGTATATATTTATTATATTTAATAATATTTACGTATTTTATATATTTTTTGAGATCGTATCATTGTTTCATACAGGCTTATCATATCCATGCACAAATAAGTCAAACTTCGTGTACATCGAATTATCTAAATAAAATATGAATTAGTTGATCTGCATCCAATTATTCTAATTTGTTGACTGTCTAAACGAGTGAAAATTTTGACTCAAATTGAGAATTGCAATTGGGAGTTGTAAGACAATCGAACATGGTTAATTGTTGAACCCAAATTATTCACAGATTCACGACATCATTGATATGGGGATTAATTTAACCGAATAAATCCACATTTGGGGTCTTTCATTATAATTGTCACTGTTCAGGGACCATATGAACTTTCAAGCACTAATTTATTTATTTGAAAAAATGTGCCAATCACTGAACTGAAAGTTTTGTTCTGTTGATGTTCATTGGGGTGACCTTATATCAGGGAATCTCTACACGAGAAAGCAACATATGAAGCAACTATTAGCCAACTCCATGGAGATTTAGCTGCACATAAAAGTCATATGCAGGTTCTAGCAATGAGATTGGACCAACTGCATGTTGAAGTGGAATCAAAATGTGAGGCACTTTGTTTACCAATAAATGCATGAATTTTCTTTGCCTCAAAGTTGAGATACATCTATATGTAGGTCATGTGGACTGAAGATTTATTTGTTCTGTTCATCATTAATCATCTGACAGATAATTCTGAGGTTCAGGACTTGAAGGAATGTCTTGCGGTTGAGCAGGAAGAAAAAAATGAATTAAACAGAAAAATCCAAAATCTGGAAAAGGAATGTAAGGCTGATTTTATTCCCATGTCTCTATTCTGTTCAATAGCAGTTTATTGTTATATATTGAGCATATTTTGGTCTTATATTGCCTAAAAATAAGTGGGAAGCTTTTCTGAACCTGCAGTACTGATTTGTAAAGCAAAGCTGGTGGACCAGCAGCAGGAAATGACCGCAAATTGGCATGTGGAAACGCTTAAACAGAAAATCATGAAACTGAGAAAGGAAAACGAGGTCCTGAAAAGAAAGTTATCCCATTCAGAGAAGGGCAAGTAATGCAGGGAAACTGAAGCTTACCAGCAACTTTGAGTTCACAAGGACAAGGTATCTGATACTAATTGGGTACTGTACTTTCTAAGTGACAAAGGTTTACTCTATCAGGGTTTCACAATATATAGGAAAAACCACATAATTATTATTTGTTTTATGTGTTCAACTGAACCAGGTTAGTCTAGAAGTCAATACCATTTACCATCGTACTTGTCAAATTTCAACGTAGTTTAACCTAAAATTTGATTAATTTTAACATAATTACATTGTGAAAACTTAAAACTACTTTAAGACAGTTTCTAACTGATTAATTTAAATGTTCAGTAATCATTATTTAAAAAAAATGTTTAAAAAATTAAATTATATTTTAGAGAAACTTATAAAAATAAATAAATTGGAATTGCTTATTGAATTTGAAAAGAAAAATGATGGAAAAAGTTTATTGTGTTACAACCAATATGATTTACCACACTTTCAGTTTTTGAAAATTCTTGTCAACGAAGTGCTAAGTTTTAATATTTTGGAAGAGTACGGTGTAATTTGAAGTTTGAAGTTAAAATTGAATAAAAATCAATAAATTAAATAATATACAAAAAAGGACTAGCTTATTTTAAAACTTTAAGTTGAAAGTAGTGTTATCTTATAGTAAACAGTTAATCACTTGTTGGTAATAACAAAATGTTTTATCTTTTATTTTAATTAATTAATAATTATAAAATAGTATTCCTTATTTTTTAATACAGGAAAAATACTATCATTAAAAATAATAAAAGACAAGTATAATTATTAATAGAGCAAATATGAGAAGATAGATTTTTCATATTAATAATATCTTAATATTTTTTTTCTTTAATTCACGATAGAATGTTATAACATGTATGTACTTTTGATTATATCAATTTAACTGTCATTTATTTCCTCATGTACAGCAGATTTACGTGCAAGTTGTGTTTTTTTAATAAAAAACATTGATTTGACAGAAAATAAAAATATTTCAAAAGTGATTTTATGAGTGATATAATTCATAAAGTTGAAGTATATATATACCTTAATTTCTACGGTAACTTTTCAACATTACTGGGAGAAAGAATAGTCCATATATCACATCAAGAAATTAACCCTATGATCGATGTTTGACAATTGACACGATGGATGATGTGAGGTCTGTGAAGAAAACTCAGAAAAACATTTTCGGAATATGATGGTCGATGTTCAGTGTGTGTCACGACCCAAAGCAGCATATGCATAAAAGTGTCATCTTAATGGGTGTCAAAAGCTGAGGCCCAAAGCAGAAGTTTTATCACACCACCACCAAACTGAAGCCCAGAAAAGTTCATAACTTCTTCTCATCTCTACACTAACTGCTATTGCCAACATTTCTAATTAATTCGGTGGGGTGGACCTTTTGGTATTCAGATTAAATCATGCGTCCTGGTAGTAGTAAACTCCAAAGAAAAACAACCATGGAGAAGAAAAAGAAAAATACTTTTATGTTTTGTTTTAACATGTGTAAGCAAAATTACTTTGGTACATCGATACAACAAATGATCATGCTTGTTGCAATTGTATTGTTTTAAGTCGATTATATGAAGTTGCATTTTTTTTTTATGTTGGTGATTATAATCATTTTAACAAGTATGAAGTTATATTATTATTTTTTTCTTTCTTAATTGTTTTTTTTTATGATGTTGATTTTCATGAGTTCCAAATTGCAGGTTTATTTTGTGCTATATATAAAATACCAGAAGTATCGAAAACACACCCTTTCGTACGAGAGGGCAAACTCAAAAGAAGTAGACACAAATTTTTTATGACATGAAATCTTAACATAATTAATTAAATTTTTAACAAATTGTTACAATAAAAAAGAAAATCGCATGTTTATTTTTGTAACATGACTACACATATCTATCCTCTATTATTATTGAAGTGTGAAAAAGAGAATCTAAATCCATTCTAATAGACGACGACAACGATAACAGTTGTCACGATTACTGTTGTGTCGATTATTAACGCTGCAAAACGTACGTTTGAAGACAGACAGAGCAGATTTACGAGCAATCACTAAAACCATGATTGCTGTTCACCCTTCTTTTCAGCCTTAATTATTCACTGTTAATGTGTCTTAAAATTAATTAATGCACGTGCCCTTGTAATTAGTCACTTAAACATAAACATGCTGTTGTTGATGATGCATTAATCAACATTTGGCACTGTTCTCACAGTGAGAGTGTGAGAAAGAAAGAGAAATTAATAGAGAAGAAGAAGATGAATGAAATTCATTCCTTGATTCCAACCAAAAAAGAATAAAGAAAGTCGATATGAAAGGGTGTTAAAGCAAGCCATGCATGCCCACCAACTCAGCTGCAATGATGACACCAAGAGTGGAAGTGGAGTCTTTTAAAAGGGAAAAAGCTTCTATCATTAATTCAATACCATCTCCTTTCTTAAACTTTCCATGCAAATCTCAAACCAGATACCATTATTATTCATATTATATTTCCCCCTTCACCACCAACAACAACCCTAGTTGCTTGCTTTAAATCACACATTTTTCTTTTCTTCTTTTTCATTTTTACAGTAAATATAACACTTTATAAACTGTCAAAAATGAATTCTATTTGTGAAAACATGTGAGTTAAAAAAAATGAAGTTGTTGATGAATGAATTAATGGCAGTGTAAGTTGTGAATACGAGGATGTTAAGGGGAAGAAAAAGAAATGGTGAGGTTTAAAAGAAGAGATGACGAAAGGAGGAAAAAGTGTGAAAGTAGAATCTAGTCCTATCTCTTGAGAGAAGTGATGGGTTTGGCACTGCAAAGAGAATCCATGTTGGAGAGAACTTGAAAAGGCGAGCCACAAGGAGGGGTTGGTGTCGGGCACGCCTTCTTCAAACTTCAAAGGAAAACTTGTTTCTTTCTTTCTCTCTTTCTTCTTGCATCAGACATACCCTAATTCTTAGTGGCCGCTCACCATTGGCTTCATTCCCTTTGGCGTTTTCCCATGTTCCCTTAAGTCACACCTTATTCTCTTCTCTCTCTCTCCAAAATTTGTTTCAGTGTGCATGCAGTGATCTTTCGGGTATTAACACTCAATTCTATGACATCTACACCAAAACCAAACCTTCCCTTCCTAATAATCCTATAACCCCTTTTGCCCATTCTTTCATTTTATCTATGCATGCGCATCTATCAAGGATCACACACCTAAAAGATCCAGTTTTCTTACATATATATATATATATGAATGAATATATACTAAAGGGTATGTGTATTATTATTATTATTAAAGACATGAAAATGTGAAGATACGAAAGGCTTTTTCCTGATTTGATCCTCAAACCAATGATTTAATAGCATTTGTTATTACTGAATAAAGCGGGTTCAAAAAAAGGTGTAAAAGGGAAATGAAGCTTTTTGACCATAATAGTGGGTGCGTACACCAGCAACTTTATGTTCTTAATCTCACATCATATATTGTGGCTGCTAAGCTTTTTCCTCCCAGTTATTATATTGCGTACATAAAAGTGGTGTTTCTTCATCACCTCCATAACGACTCAAATCCATCCTTTTTTCTTTTCAAGGCTAAGACTACACTGCACTTTATGTGGACCACTTTTTTAAGCATTCTAATTTGTAGTAGTCACCACTTTCAGACTTCAAAATAACAGTAACTAAACTCCGAGGCACCATCAACTGTTCTTTTCAAACTCCAAGTTTTCCCCTTTAAGACACTTTCATTCCTCTGTCACACATTGCAAAAACCAATTCTTCTTATCAAAACTTGAGCTTCCCCGTTTTCGCACCATATAAAGAAAAGATGCATATTAGCATGAGGAAAAAGCAAAAGGGGTTTTATGAATTTGTGCCACCACTTCTTTTATTTCTGCTTCTTCAATTTTATCACTTCATTCAAACAATATCAGAGCATGCTTCAAACACAATTACAAACCACCATTTAGAACGAACAACATTTAATATATATAGTGGTATGGTTATTCTTTTCAAATAATAACTTAAAAGTTGAACTCTATATATTTAACGTAATTCAGTATTTGGTTCTTGATAGTGTCTGTTGAATACCTTCTGGGATCACTTTTCATTCTCATGATGAAAAATATTTGGGCAGTTCTTAACAATGACTTTTGTTCCACCAATTATGATGCCTATCATGTATCCATCAGCTGCACATGTCTAAAGGAGTTTCAAAAGTATGTATATATGAAAAATATGACTTAAGAATCTCTTAAATGGTTTTGAATCAATCATTGTTTAAATTTCGAAACAGCTATGAAAATGAAGGAAGAGGACTGGTTTTAATTCCAAATTCCCATTCCTCACTGAATTTAAGAATTTAAAAAAAATCAAATGTTAATGAATGAGTGTTACGTAAAGTAAAGGCTATGCATGATTTAGATGGTTGGGAAAACCCATATAAAAAGTGTAAGCAGGTATGGATGATTGAGTTAGAAATTAGAATGGAGAAAAGTGAGAGACAAATTGAAACTTACATCATCAAGTCTCAAATGTTGTCTATGTCACTCTAAACAGTCCCAGATGTAAGGGACAGGTTTCAGCGTTTGGTTCAGTGACTTGAAATAGTTTCAGACATTCATTTGTACCATTGCTTACATATATTCTTATTCTCTCTGTCCTCTTCCTATATTGAATTCAAGTGAATAATATATACGGAATCTTTCAGAGATTTCATTCTCATCCTCTATACACTTTTTTCTCTTCTATTATATTCTTCTCATGCCCCACTTTCCTTTCACAATTTTGGATTCAGATCAAACTCACTCACAATGCTTCTTCAATCATAGTGCCTTCTAAATAACTCTTTCAAACAAAGGGAGACCTAAATTAAGAATTGTGAAGGGACAAAGGAAAAGTTGATAAAGCAAAATTGATCGTTTCAATCATGTATCCACTAAGAAAGAAGTGGAAAAAAACTACTATAAAAATGAAGAGTTGACTTAAGAAATAATTCAATAAGTCTATTGGGTGTATCAAGGAATTTGATAGTTATGTGTTATTAGAGAGTTTGCAATTTTGTTCAAAAATTGTATGAATAAATTTGTAATTTTCATAAAAAAAAATTATGAGAAGGTTTGCAATTTTTGACAGAAAAATTGCATTTTGAATAATAATACTTAAATATATGTAGATGTAGTCTTTGAAGTGTCCAATTACATTAAATTTATATTGTGCTTTCATTTTTGTTCTTGTTTATGGGTATGCTTCAATTAGAAGAAACTATTTTTTTCATTGTGTGATTCCAAATACCAAAGTTTAAGTTCTAATCAAGGAAGAAAAAAGAGCAAGTTGACATGATGATCAAAATCAACGTGTGTTGGGCCTTTGAGGAGGGGTTAATGCTAATGATTATTTCTATTTGAAAAAATTACTTTGTTGGTGCATGTGTGATTGAGTCCGACTTGATCAAGGTGGATGATGATGGATTTCACCTTAAGTATATAGGTGATCAATTAAAATGATGCGAAAGTTGTTCATAACGAATCTGATGTGCAAGGTGGTGAAGACTAATGATAGAAAGAATTGCTATTACCAACGAGTCAATATAGATCACCGTTGACAAAAGCAGTTCAAACATATTTATGGACAATACTTCATATGTTTTCAAAACATGAAGAAGAATGGATCACATCGAAGAAAACTGTTATAAACATAAAGAGTTGATTTAAGAGGTATCACCACAATTCAATAAATCTCTTTATGTATGGGAGACTTAGATAGTTGTATCATTAGAGGATTTCAACTTTGTCCAGAAAAATTATAAAAAGATTTACAGCAATTTTTGTCAAAAGAATTGTAAGAGAAGGTTTGCAATCTTTTCAAAAGAATTATACTAGTAGATTTGTAACTTTTGCTAGAAAAAATCAATAAACGTATACGGTTTTTGTTAGAAAAATTACATGAATAATAATAATAATAATATTTTTGTTAAATATTCGTGAATATTCATCCCATTTTATAGTACCTTTCAAATTGTCCAATTGATTAATTTTTATCAAAATATTCATAATATTAGTTCTCAATTTTAGAATATATATATATATATATATTTATATTGAATTGTTCTTCGTATTCATTGCACATGACTAAAAAATGTCAACTAAATGATTCCAACTTAAATTTTTTCCCCATTTAAAAATCTTAAATCCTAAACCATATTAATTATGCAGATGATTTACTTAATACTAATTATTTTTACTTATAGGTAGTTTTTGATATTTTTTAATTCTTATATCATAATTAAAATAAAATACATAATGACAAAAAGAATTAACAACATAGTTAATTTAATTTCAATGGTAGGTAGCTTCTAAAAGGTTGTTGGTTAACGAACATAAGTAATATAATTTGGTTGTGTGAGACACGAAAATAATCCATAAAGTCCAATGAAGATATGGACAAAAAATGGTGGTGGTGTCTATAACCATAACCATGTTGATGTGAGTTCCAACTATCATTTGTTGAATAATCTATACGATAACACCTTATCAAAAAATGTGTTCCTCAAACACAAAGCTAAATAAATGGAATGATTTAAATTAAAATGAAAGGGATGACTTTGCCACCAAAGGTACTCAACTATAGAGATGGACATTTGTTAAGAATCAAAATATGAGTTTAAGTCCCACATTAATTAGAAATAAGAGAGTAGAACACTATATAACAATAAAAGTCCATAAACTCATTGTTTTATTGTCTTAAGGTTTTAGGTTGAGAGTGGTATCAATGCTTTATGTGGTTAGACTCAGATATCATTGGTGTTGTATCTTCCCAGTAATACTCCTCTATAAACCTAACAACATTATTATTATTTTTTAAATGTAAATTTGGTAACAATATTTATTGGTAATTAAGATTTAATGGTTAATTAGTCCCTCCACTCCCTAGCTCTTTCTCACACAATTAAAATATCTCACATATAAATAACAAAAATATGTGACTGTATATTATAATTATAATTTTTAAAATATAGTGTCGATTAATTATAAGCCTTTTTTTTTTCCTCTGGAAGAACTTTGACCATCTGTGTTGTCCACCTATATATTATTCTTGTCTCTATGCTAACTTATTCATCTTTATTCCTTTCACAAAAATTAATCAATCATCTCATTGTCCTTTTTCAACGTTTTAGTATTCCTAGATGAGAGTGTTGTCATAGTTACACAACCCTTATCCTCACACAAACAACTTACAACTTTATCCCGTTCCACCTATCTTTAACAACTCTATATATCCCAATCTTCAAACACTAATTTTCTTGTAATAGCACCTGATTTCAGCGATTTTTATATAGAAAAAAAAAACATGAATTTTCTCTATAATTCATTAGATTGACATCACTTATGCTAGTCTATCCAGAGAAAAATCCATTGAAAAGATATAATATCGAGTTAGAAGTAGATTTTAAGTCTAACTCAATCCCATAAAATCAGCTTGTAAGGTAAGGTTTGCGCCTCACTTATATATTATGAAATTGTCTTATCTTTAATCAATGTTAGACTTCCAACAATAAGATCTGACTCCAATTTATATAAGAAATTGTATTAGTTCTAATTTGAACATATGTATGAGTTTTTATCTTTGTATAATACTATAAACTTTTTTTTACACAATATGTTAATTAGATTCACATTTCGATTTCTACGATAATAATAATCGTATTAGAAAATAATGAAAGATAATATTACGATTATCATCGTCTGATACTTGTATTGTATTAATTATAAGACCTTGTTGATTCATATTAAGCGAACATTTGCGAACATTGTTGTAACACACGTACTAGGGTTCATTCTTATACCTTAAAGTTGAAATTTGTGTTCAGTCATTGTTTTATGTTAACTAACAAATACAACATGTGGGGTTACGGATTTTTTTTATTTATTTTTTCATGTTACTGGAATGAACCCATTATTTACAAAGTGTTTCACATATGTAATCGAAAGGGAAAAGGAGAAAGAAAAAAAAGGAAATTGGTAGTAGAATGCATTAAAAATTAGGCATGAACACATTATGATTATAGATGCAGAAGAAAAAAACGAGGTGAGCGATTGGTGTATTCGAAAAGCAGCATTATTTTTGTGAAGATGATATTATTTGAATTTAGTTATTGAAAGGTCTATTTTGGTAGCAGAAAAGGTAGATGCAGAGTTTGTTTGTTGTGAGTAGTGTCTGACATATATTTTGGTAGGTTATAGAGTTATTTGTTGTGTTGTGTTGTGTTGGTGTTATATTTCAATCAATCATGTTTTGCTTTTTGTACATCAATTATCACCACTCTGCATATGTTTGTGACACCATCTTTGTGCTACAATTTATCTTTATGCATCTGTCAGACCAAAACCTTCTACAACTCTTAACCCTAAACATAACACACTCAATTCTCATTCTTTCCTTTCTTTCACTATAATCAATGTTGTCCAGAACATCATTGTTTATGATGTTCATACTCCCACACACACCACAAATTAAATATTCATTTATGTTTCTCATTCACACAAATCATTCGTAACTACATTTTCGGATGCAATATTGTTAAAAGTTATTGGATCTCTTAAAGTACAACTATAACTATAGACATTATTACAGAATTTAAGTATAGTCTAAGTTTCACATTAAATAAAAATAGAAAATTAAACACTATATAAGGATAAATGTTCATAAACTCATTATTTTATGTTTTTGAATTAAGAGCGGTGTTAATTCTTTAAGTGTAAGTTGAATTTATGTTCATATATAAAGATGTATTATAGTGTACTCCTAAAGTATTTTATATAATTATTAATTTCTTTATCTCTTTCTCCTTCACTTGTTCAATCTTATCTTTAAATATATTTATTTCTACAAATAATATTATTCTAACAACAAAAGTTTTTTATCAATCAAACTTTAAGTTATATATTTAATGTCAGAAGATGCAATGACAATATCTTTCTTAAAATATGATTTCTTTGTTAAGTTATGTTTTTACTTTCTCAATTTTAGAATAAATGGATATTTGTTCCTTGAATTTGAAAAAAAAGAGAGAGGATAATTTTAATATTTTTAATTTGAAATAAATATAATTTTAGATCTCCAAATATACCATTTAGTAATTAAAATAATTTGAAAAAGTTACTTCCTCAAATTTAGTGTAAATATTATTCGTTTACTATTAATCTATATTTTGCTTACTATTTATGAAATTGGAAAATAAACCAAAGTCTTACTTTGGACATTGTATAAAAAGTATAGCGCAGAACAGAAATAGATGCTTTTGATTGTTTCATGGAGCATTAAACTGTGTATTTTTTGGAACCCTTCATTGTTTGTATTTACATTTTTGGACAACTTTTTTTATTAATTATCACCACTTTTGTTATTGATGTATATATTATAGGTAAAGGGTATAAAAGAAAAAGGAAGAGTTTTTATAGGGATTAGTGAGCAAAGAGAGTGGCAGCAATGATGGTTTTGCATGTAATATAGAAACAAAGATTTTTTATATAACTTTTCCTTTTCTGTGTTTTCCTTCACTTTCTTTACTTTACAGTCACCACTTTAATCACTCTCTTAGAATTCAGTAACAAAAGCTTCTTCCTCTTTTTTCCTTTTACTCTCTCTTTCTACTACCATCTTCATTTCAATTATAAAATCATATATAAATTTAAATTACTTTTTTATTTTCTTGTTTCTTATTACTTTTATATTTTTTATATAATTTGTTTATTCTCTTATTTTTATAAGTAACTAGTTGAGAAAATTTTGAATAAATAGAAAATTTTTCGCAGTTACAATATTACTCCTTCTTATTTTCTTATTCATTATATAACTCTGTTAGGGCTAGAAAGAAACCTTAGGAGTTGTTGAATAATTTTTTTTTTCTATATTCAAGAATCATGTTATATTACCATATAATAAATAAACGAAGTTAGATAAAATGTAAAAGAAAATTCAATTCAATCATAAGCATGAACTAAATATATATATTGTTACGTTATAATTAAATACACTACATAGTAGAAATTGTTTCAATAAATAAATTTTGAATTAATAAAAAATAATACAAAAAATTGCATACTCACTGTAACGACTCAATTTCTTATTATACCACAGTATATAAAACGAGGTTCTTCCATTTGTATGATCATAATACAAAGGTAAATTCAAGCACAACAGAAAATAAAAAGTTAGGGTAAGTTAGAGACATTAAAATTTTACTGTGAATGTGATAGTATGACTATAATAAAATATCACACGTACAAATAATAAAAGATTAATTATACATATGTATATACATATTTAAGTCATTAGAAGAAATTTTTTTATTAACGATCAATTTTAATAACAATTTTAATAACAAAAAATTGTTAGTTACTATTAGATATCAATCTACAAAATAAAAAAATTATTAAATATTAAAATAATCACTATTATGAATAAAAAATTATAATTAGTCTCTAAAAGTTATCAAAGAAATTAGTTTATAAATTGGTCACCAAAACATTATCTACCAAGGTTTTGACTACCAAAATAATTAGTTTTTAAATTAGTTTCTAATTAATTAGTGATTAATTTAACCACCAATTTTAAGTTTTTATTTATAATAATAACTATTTTCGCAACCAATAGTTTTTTATTTTGTAAATTGGTATCTAAATTAGTCACTATACTAACATTTTTTTGTCACTAGAATTGGTTATTATTTAAGAGTCTTTTTTTTTTTGTAGTGAACATTATGGTCATAATAAAAGGTCTATCATATAATTGTATTCATACTTCATTTCTTTTAACAATTAATAGCTCAAACCATCTCATAACCTCACATGTCACATCACATTCTTTCATAATAATCATACAATAGACAAGACCTGTAGAGGACTAAATGTCACTACAAGAAAATCATGATTTACCTACCCATTATTACATACGAATATACCGTAGATAAATTAGACATTACATACGAATATTATATATTGATTCTAATATGTAGATAAATTAAATATTACATACAGATTTTACCTACCGATTACAATCTTTCAAAAAAATTAAGTATTACCTACCGATGTTATATATAGATTTGAAAAAAATATACTATTTAAATTATAAAGTTATGTTACATACTGATTTTACATACGGATTCATACAAATATTTTAACTTTCCCCCCCTTTCCCCCCTTTCCCCCTTTTCATCCATTGATTAGAGTTTTACAGTTTGAGTTTTCAATCTTTGGCTCTACTAACCTAATGATCTTCTTTAACTTTCACTCTAAGTATCTTTCTCTATATGAGTCCAATACTCAATCGTATCAAGATAGTCTTAACATGAGTCATTCCAATACACTTCACACATCTTTCATACATTAGCATTTCCACCTTGGAGATTACTAACTCTTACTCCAAACCACACAATCAACCAAAAAAAAGAAAGGTTTCGCTACATAAAGCAATTTCAACATACATAACATTCACACCTCTTCATTTTTCGTTTAGGATTTATCCGCTATTAAAATACAAAAAATCATATCAAAGTAATAAAAAAAGATGAAGAACAAGAACGAGATTGTTAAGAGAGAAGGCCGAGAAAGTTAAGAGAAAGAGTTTTTAGATAGATAATAAGTTTTGTATAAATGATTTCTACAATTGAAAAGTTAATTTATAGTTTGACCCTTTTAATAATAAAATATTCAAATATCTTTTTATAAAACATTACAGAATTTTGATTTTTTACTGAGTTTTGTGGTGTTATCATCTATATCTATTGTATATTAAAAATACAATAATGTTTTAAAACATCAAAATTAGTGTCTATCATTGTATTTTTGAAGATATAACAAATAAACAACATAGAAAAATCGGCCAAAAATCCAAATTCAACCTTGCATCTCTTAATTTCTCTTATTCTAGATCTTAGCAATAAAAATAACATTTCACAATATTTCTACACATTTTTATATATAAAAAAATAATGAAAAACCTAATTAGAAAATTATTCTTTGAAATTTTAGGTCCTAAATTGATTTTTAAAAATCAAACATTTGAATTTAAAATTCTCAACCTACTCTCAAAATCGGTGCACCTCTCGTATAAACTAGAATACATTCTTAATTAAAATAAGTATGTTTATTTCAGAAAAAAATGAACTCATTTTTATTGATATGAAATCTTCCTATATCTCTTTCACAAATTAAAAAAAAATAAAATCTACCAGATATGATTATTGGATTCAAATATAATATTAATGAAATTGGAATAGATGGATTTGAAAAAATGTACTGACATAATTAGTGAAATCTTAGTTATAATATCTAACAATGAAATAATAAAGTAGAAGTAGTACAGAATTTAAATTAAATTAGAAATTTTAGAAACTGTAGTCCACTCCTATTTGGGCCACACACTGTGCATCCCATTCAAATTCCAACATCGTGTCATTTTCTGTCAAAACTCTCGTCTTTTAATTGCCACCCCCAACTCTTTAAACAGATACACCTCTGTGTATATATATAATTTAAAAAAAAAAAATTAGTGTATTTGATCTATATAATATTCTGAAAAAAAAAATCATTTAAAAAATATTTAACACCCCAATATAGTGTCAATTTACAAGGAATTACAACATGTCAATTCATGAAAAGTATTTACTCAATCTGTAATAAAAAAAAATTATCTATTTTTTTTATATTATACATTAAATATCCATTTAAAAAATATTTATAAATTTTTTTAAAACTAACGAATATCTATAAATACTTGCATTTAAAAGATAATAAATTTTAAAATTTTAAAAATAAATTTAAATAAAATTAAAACAATATATAAATTATAATATAAATTAAATATGAATTAAATTTTAATTTTAATTAAATTTAACTTAATAAAATATAAATTAAATTTAAATTTTAAATTTAAATTTTATATAAATAATATATATCCGCCTCATCACACAATTATTTATAAGAATATTAAATTATTCATTAATTATTCAACATGCCTGAAATATCCTGTTACTAATTGAAATCAATTTAAGTGCCTTCATTGCAATCAATTAATAACTTATAAGCTTGTAACTTTGATCATCTTAGTTTATAAGCTTTCCACTTTGAATTTCTAATTTCAAACTTAAAGTTTTCAAATAGCTTAGTTAGTTTTACAACATACTTAAATTTAATTGCTCTATATATATATAATGTAGTTCTTTATGATTTTTCGACATTTAGTTAGATGCATAAATTATTTGGTAAAACTTTTCTTCTAAACAAAAATAAAATAAAGTTTTCACTATCAAAAGTATGGATAAATTAGTAGAGTTTAATTGTTTTCACTACAAGTGTAAAAACTTTTACATCATTAATAATAAAAGGTTATTGTCAGTGTATCTTTTAAATCATTATTATAAAATATGTGAATCTGAAACTCTTTTGTATCCTCAATATGCATATTCTAATTTTCTCATAATAATTTTTTTTTCTTCAAGTAATAATTTGTAGCATCTTTAATGTTCATATATTTACTAGGTGTGAAGAGGGAAAGATAATGCACTCTGTTTATATTCAGTAATTTGTTAAGAAAAATAACAAAAGATTAAATATGTTAAATTTTTACCCTTCCACCTCTATCAAAAGAATAGCATAAACACTTTTAGTTCTATGCTTGTCCAGTTAAAAATAGTACATATAAAGAGTTAAATTATATAATAGTAATATTATGTATATGAAGAATCCATTCTTATAGATTATATCTACATAATAGATTTTATTATTATAATAATGTAATATAATTAATTCTATTTAAATAATAATAATAATAATAATAAATAATAATAAAATATTAAAAAATAATCATAAACTTATAAAATACTAATAAATTTGTTTATAATAATAAATGTATTTATAATAAGATATTATTAAAAATAATAAAAATTTAGATAAAAATTATAATATTTATAAAATAATAAAAAATAAATTAATAATAATAATAATAATTAATAAACTACATTTGTAAAATAATGATAAAGTTATAATCTAATTTTCATTAAAAGTACTTTACAATGATGAGAACAATATTTTTTTTTATTTTGTAAATATAGAATTTTATACTTTCTTAAAATATAATATATCAATTAAATTAGGGTTAAATATGTTTTTTATCTCTTAACTTTCAATGAATTTTAGAATTAGTTCATTTCAAAATTTTAGACCAATTTAATTCTTCATCTTCTCAAAATACGTAGATTTAGTCATTTTAATCATATGCATTTTAGGATTGTATTTGGATTGTTTATACTGTTTGATACATTTTTACTTTAATGTTAAGTTAAATACTATTATGAAATGCGCTTGAAATATCAAATAAATTTAACAAAATTTGATTAAAATATTTAAATCTACGTATTTGAAAAGATGAAAGACTAAATTGGTTTAAAGTTTTGAAATGAACTAATTTCAAAATTCACTTTAAGCTAAGGGACAAAAATACATTTAATCCATTAAATTATACATAATTTTTTATTAAATTTTCATTCATTTATTTTCAATTTTAATTTTCTTTTCCTTAATTCAAACAATTTTTTGTTTTTTCACTATTTTTTTTTCTTTATTTTATTTTTCACTCTATGAGACGCACTCCCTAATCGAAACACACGTTAGATAAAATTTTATTACTTTTCTATAAATCTCTAGACATTTAAACCAATACAAAAAATAAAGATGACTTAAATATTTATTATCTTAAAAATAAAAAATAAATATGAGTGAATATTCCATGAGCTGGCTGAACATAAATGTAGAACTTAAAGGGTGTTGTATTTAGAGAGAAAGCATTGTGTCTCAACCTAACTGGAAAAACAGAAGCTTTATAAGTGCATCATGTTTCTTCTGAGAAGGTGGTCACACTGCTGGCCATTGTTACTTTTTACGATTTTATTTGTAAGATAATTGAAAATAAAGATTTGTAATTTACAATATTTTAGTTTTTATTTTATTTAATTTTTTTCATTGTTATTTATTATATTTTACTATTCAAGTAAATTCGAACTCATCCAAGATTTATGTCTCTTCCTTCTTTTCCTTCTATCTTTTTCTTTATTATCATGTTTTTTTTTGTTATTCAATGATTATTAAATTAATTTCTCAAAAATCATTTGTTACTCAACTATTATTAACTTTTTTTTTTCTCAAAAGCTATTTTTTGGACATTTAATGACGTTGGCCTTCGAAATCAAACGTCAAATGATGTCGGCGATATCCAACATCGGAGTCCCTGGTATCCGACGTTCAAGAATGTTGGAGTCTCCATTATCCAACGTCGAATTGCTTTATTCAACTTAAAAAAAAAACTCAAACCCTTTTTATTGCACTTTTCGTTGGCGCTCCTTCTTCCACAGGCACACAATAATGTAGACGAAGTTTTCGACCACCAAGAAAGATGATTTTTACTTCATTTAATTCAAATGGAAGTTGATTGACTACCTTGGTTCAAATTTTTTAGCGTTTTCACCGATTGTTTTGTCCAGATTTCGTGTGGCAGCAGCATCGATGTTGTGAAATTCCTCCAGTGACATTCAACAACAACGATGACGTCAACAACATGGGCGACTTGGACTATAGTGTCCAGTTTTTGCGAAACCAAAGCCAACTCAAATCGCGAAGGGGCGTGATAGAGGGAACCCAAACTGGAAGTTGTTCGCTTGTGATGATTGTGTTGACCAAAAATGGGAGAAGCTGAAGAGGGCGAAGAAGGAATAACAACGAAGTTTCATTGCTTTCAGGAGTCTCGTTTCGGTGTTGTGAACCAGTAAGGGTTCTTGGTGTTGTGAACCAATAAAGATTTCGAACTATCAGAAGCCCCTCGTAACACTTCTAGTCGTGTTCGTTGCCGCTTAAGGGGCGTCGGGTTTTAGTCCCGACGTCAATTTTATTGTTACTTGATATGATGAATGAGTTTGGAGAGACGTCAAAAGCAAAAAAATAACAGACGACAAAAGTCATTTTTGTGTTAGTGAACATTGTTGATTTTAGGTTATAATGATTTGGTAAAAAAAAAGTCCAAAATTAATTTGGATTCTTAGATATTGGGAAAGTCCAATTTATACTAACCTTTTACACGATAAGCTTAGGGTAATATACCTTTTGAAAGATTTTTTGGGTACGATATTTAATGTAATATACCAATGTAACCTCCACACAAAACAAAACTAACCTACACTGATTTCTAAACGAGTATTTAACATCTATATAGCTGTTCATATACTTTGTCAAAAAATGCAATGCTAATTTATATCGGAAACCTTTGTATCTTTTGTCACCATTTCGAAAATATGAACAAAATTTAAAACGTTATTGATTAACCTATTTCTCATTTCCTTTTTCGTTCATCAACTAACCAGAAAAAGAAAATGAGCACAAACAATTTTGTGTGTGTGGTAGGATCATACCCTTTTTTGGGTATGATCGCTTCTCTTTTTGGAACATAAAAAAATTGAATACCACTTTTATAAATTCCCGTCATTCTTTGACCGTTGTTATACATAAATTCATAAACTTTGATTCGCTATTTACTAGAAATTCTAAATGGGTTAACAAAAGAATAAAAGATTGATTATGATATTAAATATTATTTTGGTAAACTTAATTATTAAAGCATGAGTTTACTAATAAATAGGTGTAGGTAGGTTTAGGAAGCACAATCCCCAAGGAGAAGAATGTAAGTGAGAGTGGAGAAGTAAGAAAAGCAAAAGAGAGAGAGAATAGTGTGTGTTTCTGGGGACATTTATTGTATAAAGTAGCATGCTAGGTCTTCTTTTCTCGTCCCCAAAAATCTTTGATTCTAACTTTTTGAGTGAGGTGTGACTGGGAAATTGGTGAAATTGGGAAATTGCAAAAATCGAAGACTCTCTTTGCAAACTTGTGGGTTCCATTGTTTAAAATTCCCTCACATTCCCACTCAGAAAGGTGGATCATGTTCATATTTTGAATCCAACCTTTTTGCTACATCATCACTCATCATACAATTATCCATCTACCTACCTTTCCCATTTTTAATCATGTATTCATTACATTTATATCTCTTCAAACCTTTCCATCTCACCTCCATTGCTAAAGGAATCAAATCCAATCACTCTTCTTACTTAACTACAACTTTCACAAAGGATAGGCTTTCAATAGCTTCTTATAGATTAAACATATATATACATATATTTATTTGTTTAACTCTTTACTTCTCTAAATCATAAAAAAAAATTAAATATATTTTTGTCCCTTAACTTTTCAGTAAATTTTTGAATTAGTCTATTTTGAAACTTTTTACTAATTTAGTCATTCATCTTTCGAAATACATAGATTTAGTTCTTTTAATCAAATTTTGTTAAGTTTATTTGACATTTCAAACACGTTTCATAATAGTATTTGACTTAACATTAAAACAAAAACGTATCAAACAGTATAAACAACTCAAATACAATCCTGAAATGCCTCCAAAACACTAAATAAACCTAACAAAATTTGATTAAAAAGACTAAATTTGCGTATTTCGAAAGATGAAGGACTAAATTGGTCAAAAGTTTCGAAATGAACTAATTCCAAAATTCACTGAAAGTTAAAAGACTAAAAACATATTTAACCAAAAAAAAATTAACAACTAAATTTTCACAATTTTCTTCTATAATTTGAGATGACATCTTTTAAGTGACTTTTCATTTTTTACATTTTTTGTTTCTTTATATTTCAAAACCACTTAAAAAATATCACCTCAGATTATAAAAAAAATTGTCAAAATTTAATTATCGAAATATTATTATCTAAAAAAAATTGAAACAAGAGTTGTAACGTCCCAAAACTGAATAACCTCAATTAATAAAACATCACATACATGAATAATCAGAGAGTACGGGGTTTAGGGTAAGAGTGTATACAATACGTCCAAAATACCCGGATTACAAGAAAAGGGCCCCACATGGCCCAACCAGAAATATACTGAACAACATAATTAAGAAATATTATGTCTTGTTTGTCCAAGAAAAACATAAATAATAAAAAAATAACCGGTAATGGGCCCCATAGTGGGTCCAACACCTGTCCAATGCGTCAAGCCACAACATCTCCATTACCATCACCACCGCCAGGAGTTCTCACATCTGCTCACATCAACAAGGTTGATGATCATCGCAAAAGTAGAGTCCACACATAACACACAAGCAAGCAAAAGGGTAAGCTAGCGAAAAAGTCGTCATATCATACACTCAAACATACCATTCACATTCAAACATACGTACCAGACACCCACATGTGAAGTACTCATCCATATTAAAACCTAAGACTTGACTATCCGGATATGTACCTGAGGCACCACCACGTGACAGTGGAACTACGTCCTAGCATTGAGACGTCACCGTGAGGCCTTCACGGAATTACACCCTTACAGGAGGCACCACCACGTGGCCTTCGTGGAATTACGCCCTGGCCCTGAGGCACCACCACGACCCCCCGTGGAATTACGTCCGTTTGTCGAGGCACCACCAGGGACTCCCCTTAAGAGGATCCATGGAATTACGTCCAACCGATGAGGCGCCACCAATATCTCTCATTACAAGAGTTATGGAATTATGCCCTACCCATACTTTATACATGTTCCACCCACCAATCAAGAATTTCCCCATAACATAGATATCATGTATAATTAACAATTCATACAACTCATGCTTTCCAATTCATACCCAATACATAACATGCCATTTCCATTTCAAATGTAACATATTAATCATGCCATCATCACACAACCCATCTCGTAAAGCATATGGGATCAGATAACAAACTACACATAAGCTAAACACTCAACAGCAACATCAAAACCTGCCCACTGCCTCGCCCAAGCTAGCAGGGCTCGCTTAGGCGAGAGGGACCTTCTCGCTCAGGCGGATCCCATCTTGCCTAGGCGAGATTGCGACGAGGGGCCAGGTGACTCTGCGAGGTCTCGCTTAGGCGAGTTCCTTCTCGCCTAGGCGAGAGCACTCCTCGCTTAAAAACAACACAAGTCGCCTAGGCGACGATTCGTGCAACAAAACCTGGGCGAGCCTCTAATAATCTCGCCTGGGCGAGACTAGCTCGCTTGGGCGAGAAAACCAGCACTCGCCACTGATCTCCTGTACAGTAGCTAAAAGCACGAATCAAACATGCTTTAACTCAATCCAACCGAACACAACAACAACCAAACCACGCAGACACGAAAGGATGACAGAATAGCGAAGAAAAACACAAAGAGTCGAGGGTCCTAGCTTCCCTTACCTTGAATGGGAGCACTGAAGTTCACTGAGAAGGGGATGGTACGGCGACCCAAACCAGCGCAGTAAAACTGGAAAACAGATGTATTACCGAATGAGACCTTAGAGTGAAACAACGGTTGATCGAAGAATGCCCTAGCAGAGCTCTACGTTCGGCTGCAAGGGGGTAGGGGAACAATCTTCTCTGAAAATTAGCAGAATGAGGCGTTAGGGTTAGGTTTGGGTATTTTTGGGCACTTCTTAGACTGGCCTTAGGCCCAACAGATTGGGACAGTTTCTTAGTTAATAGGACAGGAAAATAAATGGACTTTACAAGAGCGATATTTGTGTGTAGTTTCTTTGAATAAGAAATATTGATAAAATATAACACTAAAATATACATAAAGATCTTAACGAAAAAAAAAGAAAAGAAAAAAGATAAGTATCATTACATATTAAATCCTCGGTCCCTCCCAATTATTTGAGTGACCAGCAAATGTCATATTCATCATACTACATGGGAGTAATTTTAATTAGTGTCCATTTTTCTTGTCTTTTATAGATACATAGATTAATCTCGTTAGTAATATTTAATCAATTTTTTTTATTTCACACTCTAATTACAAAACGAACAATTAAACATAAATGTTTTAAAATTAACCATATACTTGGAAATAATAAGGTAAATTGTGTGCACACACATCATAGATGTCCGAAGCTTAGAATAAATAAAATAAGTATATTCAAATTCAACCTAAACAAGTTACGAATAAGCAAATTTGTAATTATTTGGTGTGAGCTAACTAAGATAAGTAATATATATATATATATATATATATATATATATATATATATATATATATATATATTATAACCTTTAAATAGCTTATATGTAGTTATTTGTAAATTTAATCTACAGAATGTTGGGATATGGATTGAGTATTGCATCAACTAGAAGAAACTTAATGGCGCTGCATATAAATTTTATTCTTAAATGTTTCATTTTTTTGTGAGTTAATATAATGTTTTATTTAATCACACGAATCTCTAAATTTGACAAGGTGTTGTAAAAGTTTTTTTATGTACATGTTGTTTAATGATTTTTTTTTTTTGTTTTTCAATAGTTGGATCTCACATGGTTAAAAGTATAATGAAATGAAAAAAAAATGTTTAAAGTGTATTAATATTTGTTAAGATAATTAATCAAATTTCTTCGTTAGTGACATTTGTTGATACATTTATATTTTATGTTAATGAAGGAAGATTCGTTTGATCATAAGCCACACATAGGGTTCCATTGCGGCTATCTCATACCTTCTGTCATTCAAAAGATGAAATGAAAAAGAAACTTCATTTAATTAACGTGTCTAATCACCACTATAATCTATTATTCTCCCTTTTTAGTTAAATTAATAACCATAATATCAGTACTAATCTCATTCTCATGTATATAAAAGTATATTCATACTTTATTTGATGTCCAATAATTGACAGTATAATATTTTGAAGAAGAAAAAAAATCTGACTGAACCATTTTTAAACCATTTGTCACAAGACTCATAGATACCAACTAACTTTCCAACCAATATATTTGTTCAAAATTCATTCTTTATTAAAGGGTATTTTGTTCACAACGATACTCTGTCTTTATATTTGGATTCGAATAATAGTTAAAATAAGTGATCATATTAATCTAAGAAAATCAAATCCATGCTTATTAATTCCATCGTTCTTGATATTTCAACTTCTTAATCATTATTTTTTATCAGGTTTTTCTTTTGACTAATGCATCCTAAAGATTATTCCGGATATGCTAATCTAGTAATATATATATATATATATATATATATATATATATTAAATTTGATAAAGTTTGGTTTAAGACCGATTAAATATAGTTATCTTAATCTAATTGAATTAAATATCTTTAACATATTAAATGATGTTTGTTTCATGTTAGTGTTTGAACTATTTATATTTTTGGACACATTTTAGTTCAAATAACAATTTGGAACATCGTCTAACATGTCAAAAAAGTTTAATGTTATTAGATAAAAAGATTATATTTATTCATTTTTAAAATTTGATGACCAAAATATATGATATGGACAAATTCTAATTTTGTGTTACAGTTTAAAAACTAAAAATATATTTAATCCGATATATATATATATATTATATTTAACTCGACTATATGACACTGATGGTGAGAATCTGACGGTCTTCATTTTGAAGTTTCTGATTCATTTCCTAAAAAATGAATCTTTCACTTTAAAGAGTAAAGCAGTGAATAGTTGATTAATGTCAAGATGAAGTGCTGTGAAAACAGGTCGATAATTTACCATATATGTGCATGCATTTAATCATAGTTTTAATAGTTAATTTTGTAATTATTAGTCATAACTTTCCACTTTACTTTTTAGGGAGAAATTGACAATTGTGTTGACAGAAATTGATTTTTATTTAAGCATCATTTAAGCATGTCTTTCAATTTTGTTTTCTTGTTTGTTGTTTGTAATCATACTTTAAGATAAGTGTTCCCACCAGCTGTAAATAAGTGCTGGGGTGGAGCCATTTATGCTAAATGTCTTCATATGCTACTTTTGTTTTTTTGTTTTTTTTTTCTCCTTTGTGGTCCCCTTTTTTTCACACAACATGCTGAAGTTGTTAACTTGTGAGTTGGGAAATTTTTGTTTCTTAATCTAAGTCTGTGATTGAATTGAAGCACTTGAAATTTGTCTTGCACATATCTGTTGAAGTAAAACATGTTTTGTTACGTAAGTTGTGGGCCTGTTCTGTCTGAGTTAATGAAGGCTCAGAATTTTCACTTTCCTTCTTTGTTGAAAATTTGTTAGGGAATATTGTAACAAAATCATTTGAACCAGTCCATGGATGTAGCAGGATTCCTGAGATCATCACAATGAAAAAAACTTCACATTAATTCACAAAAACAATGAATGCATGCATAAAGGGATCCTTTTCTTCTAAGTAGAGAAATGCTATTGTCTTCACCACTTTTCAAACTTTCAAATATAATGTTCCAATGATTTGGGCACTCCCTTCCAATCAAAACCACATATCCTTTTTAAAGGGTTCATGACCCTCTGATTATATATATATATATATATATATATATATCTATATATATATATATATATATC
>Ga0214542_1003372_pt1 | contig 32685 bp, 18 predicted proteins | sample CNSS1metaG_FD_160096 | JGI IMG/M metagenome (GOLD analysis project Ga0214542, IMG submission 160096) | Root nodule microbial communities from cowpea collected in UCLA plant growth center, Los Angeles, California, USA - CNSS1 | ecosystem: Host-associated > Plants > Roots > Nodule | place: USA...
TCTTTCAATAGTTTCTCAAATTGTTTCTAAGACATACATTCGTTAATTTTTTAATATTTTTATTTGTTGTTTATTTTCATCATGTAGAATACTATTTCAGTATATTTTATCTAATTATTTTTATTTTCTAACTCATTATATCAATCATACTGTAATTTTTTACTATAATTGTATAAATCACTTTTATTTACTACAATATCAAAATTTAATGTAATTATCATGAATATTTTTTATCACCATCCAACATATATATTGGAGTTCAAAAGATACAATAATCATGTTAAATTTGTTTTATTATGTCTATTATTTGTTATCTGCGTCATTTTGATTAAGTGATGTATTATCATTTTTATTAGTGTATAAAAAAAGTGATTAATTAAAATTTAAAAAATTGAAGTGAACAAACATTTAAAATATATTTTAATTTGAATATTTGTTTTCCTTTAAATTTTTTTAAAAATATTTTAAAATTTTATCAACTAGGTTTTATTAATGTTTGCAGTTTACAACTTTAATAAATGTTTTAGTTCTCATGAAATTTTATTTGGTATTCCAATCTAAAATGTAAACAATTATAATTTATTTCAAAGTATTTGATATCAAAGAAACAACCATCATCCTAATATTGAATATTTGATAATATTATGTTTCCTTTACTGTAATTTTTTATTATTTTATAAAAATTAATTAAAATTTATATTGAAGTTAGTAAGGAAACGGGTACGAGTATGGGTACGAGATTATACCCGTTACGCGACGGGGATGGGGATGAGATAAAATTTTGATACCCGTTGGGTTTGGGTATGGGTATGTGGATGATTTTTTTTTACGGGGATGGGTATGGGATAGTGAAACCCCTCCTCGTCTCGCCCCGTTGCCATTCCTAATCAATAGGATTATTCTGTGCTCAAATAGATTTTTAAAAAATTCTTTAGCAAATAAAAAGTAATCTATTAAGTTAAATAATTTGTAATCCTTAATTATGCCTTAAGATCCTAATTGCTTATAGAAAAAAAAAATCACTTTTAACCACTTGATTTAAATCATATGATATTACACTAATAATAATCCAAGGGCTTTCAATATGCAATCTTTTCATCACAAACTCAAGTCAGCTTTTGGATAACAATAAACATATATGCCACAAAATTAAACAATAAAATTAGTGTTTTCAACTCAATCAAATCATATTATTCCACTAACACAATCCCTTAATACATTAACACTAATATAAAAATTTATGCAATAAAGCATTTGATTTAGGATTCAACAAGGCACAAAATCAAGACAAACACACAAGTTTATGGCTTTATCTCCTCTTGCCTCAAAATTTTACAATAAAAAATTATTTAATAATACCACAAACTTCCAAACACTACAAAGTCATAACATGCTATATCAAACATTAAACAGTGATCGGTGAACAATTTATTCTAAAATATCAAATTTACTCTAAAACTTAAAACAAGAAAGATTTAACAAGTTTGATTGAGTAAAAGTTTATTTGGAGTATTCGTGTATTATTTGAATTTCAAGATACTCGCATTTTCTACAATTAAAAAAATATTATTTTTTCATTTTAAACTTTAATATTATTGATTAAAAATTCGTTATTGAAATTTAATATTAACGTAATATTTTTTAACGTGATTACGAAATATCATGTATTCATTAACGTGGGCAAATACATGTACTGTATAATTAAGAAAAAGTTATATTTAATATTTTTTAATCTTTATATTTAATAGAATAATGGTCGCGTTGGAAATGATAATTAATATTTGGATTTATATAAACTTGCTTCTAACATTTTGATACAGTTTAAATGTTATTTATTTTTATTTATGGTAAATATATAAAATACAAGAACTAGATAAAAAATATAGTAATTAATATATTGCCTAAAACTTTTGAATGAAATAAAAATATCTCTTGAAAGTAAATAACTAAAATATAGTAGTTAATGATTAATGATTAGTGACGGGAGCATTAGAGAAAGTGACATTGGAGACCAATTCCACCTTCAATATTTTTATTATATGACTTTGAACTACAAAAATAACTTTTAAAAATTCAACCTAAATACATACTAAAATACTTCAATTTGAAACTATTGAATTAACTTAATTTAAATTATCATTATTTCTCCTTGAAAATGTGTTTGGTATATGTTGTTAAGAATTTTGGATCTGAGAAGTTTCTTACAATAATTAAGATCTTAATATATTATTATCTCTTACCTAACTACGTGTATTTATCGTAGTTATGGTAAGTTTTTTCATTCTCGAGTTTGATGCAAGTCTAATATAATATTTCTTTGATCATGTTTAGTTCGGATAGTCAAATGATTAAGACAAGAATATTGATATTTTAATTATTAAATTTTGACAATTTTTTATAATATAAGATATCATTTTTAAGTAATATTAAAATATTAATAATGAAAAAAAATCACTTAAAAAATAATACATAAAATTATGATCATAAGATGAAATTGTCCAAATTTAAGAATCAAATATTTTCCCTAAGATAATAACCACTTTTTTAAATCATATTTGTCAGATTTGACTTAGCTCGGGTTCTGCAGACATTTTTACTAGTGATATGTTGAAATCTCTTGATTCTTGTAAAAACAAGAAGGTTTATTTCTCAGATCTTATTTGCGTTTCAGAAAACAACATTCTTAAAAAAACCATATTTTTCAGGAAAGTTTTCTCATTATATTTATCACAAAATCGATTTGATTGGACTGTGAGAATCCACGTTTCTTGATTAAAACAATATTTCATTAAATAAAAATATTACTCTCATTAAATCCTTTGATGCGATAATCAAATATTTCACCCTTCATCGTTCATTTATGAAATGATCAAAACATAAGAAAAATCTGAAAGGGAGTCACCACCATGATATCCCTCTGGAAGTAGATAACAAGGAAAACATCTCTCAACATAAAACAGAGCAATCGAAACATACACTTGCCTTGCATTGCATCATTCAATACACTTTGATCAAAAAGCCCACAAAATCATGAAATTAGCTACTTTTTTTCTCACCAAATTATGACAACTTTTGTTTTCGACATGCATGTTCCTCTGCAAAACATCTCACGTATACTCAAAAAATTAGACAATATATATATTTTTTTCATCTTTGGGTTCGAAGCAGAGCCACCAGGGAGAAAACATACGCAACCAGGTCAACGCATACCCTAAAATCACACCAAAGAGAAATTAACCTTAACCTTGGTCTATTTAGAATATTCACAAAATAATAATAATAATAATAATAATAAAAAAGTTGGCTTCATTCACGTGGTCTACAGTTCATCATCTTCTTGCTCCTCCCTCCCAACCATCACTCTTCTCTCTTTCTCTCTCCTTTTATTCTTCCTTTAATTTAACAACACAGATAAAATAAAAAATAATCCACCAAACAAAAAATTTCTACTTCAGACTTTATACACAGCCTACTTTTTATGAATTTCTACTTTTTTATGTGTAACTAACACCTTGGTCTTTAGTCTTTTTGGATAATAAATAAACCATGTTATCCATTATCCATAAATAAAAAGATACCCAAAAGGGTTTGTTTAATTAACATACATGTGTGTGCTCTTACTTTTCTTCTATGGCTAGAGACCACAAACAATAATAAGGAATCATCAATAACTTCCATGGCTTCAACCTGAGCTTTCGTTTACGAACGAAAAAGCCAAAAAAATAAAAAATATATAAAACCCATGTTTTTTTTTTTAACAACAATGAATCATGAAATAAGGTCTAACCACTTTCTAGAACCTTCATCCGTATCCATGGATGATATTCAATCATTCATCCACCATAAGATGAAGTCTGAGAAGAAGCGCAAGGTTTCGTCTTGGAATAAAAAACTTTCTACTTTATAATATTTATAGAGAATGAAAACAACCCATAAAATAGAGAAAGTGGATGGAGGAGTGAGTGAATGGCGTGTAGTGCGTAGATCCAATCACCAGAACTTCGTTTCCTCATATAACCCATCCACCAAACCCAACCAAACCATTTAACCAAATAAAACCCAAAATCTTAAAATTCACATCAATAAATGTGTTTAACTGGGTTCAACGTTGTTGTTGCACACTGTTGCACGTCGTCCTCTAACTACAGAAAACATTCTGATCACGAAAAAAAGAAAAAAATTGTTCCACACGATCTTCGGAGCCAAACCAAACCCTAGTAACCATTGCCCCGTTTTCAAACGTGATCTTCTGCTCCAAGACCAACTTTTCGAGAACACAACAAAATTAAATTTGACGAAATGCAAATTACACCCATCCCAAAAATATTGCTACCTCCCCCACCGGAGAATACCACAAAACTTGCTATAAATAACACAACCCATGAAACAATTTTTGTTAGCACTATTGTGGCAGTGAAATTGCGAAACCCCAAAGCCTTAGCCGAAAATGGACATGAACTAAAAAAGCCATAGCAAATGGTAGAAACAAAGTTGAAGGACACCAACATGATCAAAAAACATGTTTCCCATGCATAGACATTTGCAAGTGACATATTGTGTCTCCAAAATTCTTGGAAAAAACAATGACAAATTTGGTCATCCATTTCCCTCTGCTCACAAGAATGACTGGAGCATAGCCATAACAATTACACCAAAAATGGTACACATGAAACCCAACCAGAGTGTCATCACCACAAGCTCATGGCTTGGAAGAAGAAATTAGGCGCTCCTTACACGCAACGCGCAAGTTAGCATCTGGCCCATCAAGTAACTACATAACAACATATGAACACACTCAAGATAACGCCGCGACTTCTTCTCTCTCCTCTTCTCTTCTCTCTAGTGTTACTCTGCCACCCCTTCCTTGTTCCTCTCTCTAAAAATTTCCAAAATTAAAACAACACCGTCCCATGAAACAATTTTTATTTGTCCAGTCCCACATAATACAAATTACATTGCAAATTGTCTAACAAAAAAAGTGTTTGCCTTCCTCCTCTGAACTTCTCTTTCTTTCTCTCTCTTTCCCAGTGAGAGATCCCTCTTTTCTTCTTCTCTGATAATTCGACGATCAGGTTCCCCGACATTCTCGCACTCAATTTTTCACTTTCTTCGACCCTCCTCGTGTGTCTGTTCACGGAATTCCGGTTTCTCTTGGCGCTTCTGTGGTTGCTCTGTTTCTTGGAATTCAATTCGGGATTAGGGTTTATGGGGTGGCTATCGCGTTTCGCCTTGCAAGTGAAATTTTCCTTTCTGGGGTTCTAGAAGTTGGGATTTTGACAGCGTTCGTAGCTTCAATTTAATGCGGGCGTCGTGATTTGTTCCGCAGCGTAAGCCATGATTATCAAGCGCAACTTGAAATCCCAAATGCCGAATCTGAAACGGGTCAAACTCGGTGACTCGGTGGGTGAGGACGATGATTGCTCCAACGCTCGGAAGAAGAGAAAGACCAACGGTTACTACCCTTTGAACCTTCTTGGCGACGTGATTCCGGTGAGTTTTCACGGACTGTTAGGCGCCAGCGTGTCTGAGAAAGGGTTCTCTGCAACGTGGTGCACGCAGGCGTCGTGCAACGGGGTGGAATCGAACGCGAAAAACAACGTCGTCGTGGAAGCAAAGAAGAAGAGCGAGGTTCAGCGGCCACCTCTGGTTAGGACTTCGAGGGGGCGAGTTCAAGTTCTGCCTTCGCGGTTCAATGACTCTGTTATTGATAATTGGAGGAAAGAGAGCAAGAGTAGTAGCGGCTTGCGTGATGGTGATTATGATGATGAGTTTGAATGCAAAAAGGAGAAGCTCAGCTTCAGGGCACCCAAGGTTTGCAGCAATCAGAAGAAGGGAAAAAACGAGGAGAAAACGGGTTCCAAAGCTCGTAAGTACTCGGCATTGTGCAAGAGTTATGAGAGGAGCAAGTGTTCCAGTTTGCCTGGTGGTGGGGCATTGGCCTTGAAGCATGGTGGGTTGGTGGTTGAAGAAGACGAGAGGGGAAGGTTTTTGGAGGTGGAAGGAGTTGGTTTGATGGGTTTGAAGGAGAATAGTGGAGAGAGGAGAAGTGGGTTGTTTGGGCCAGAAGATTTTTATGCAGGTGACATAGTGTGGGCCAAAGCTGGGAGAAAGGAACCTTTTTGGCCTGCCATTGTTATTGATCCTATGACTCAGGCTCCTGAGTTGGTTCTCAGGTCTTGTATAGCTGATGCAGCTTGTGTCATGTTTCTTGGGTACGCGGGGAATGAGAATCAAAGGGTATGTATTATGCAATGTGTGACTGTGTATGAATAATCACTTCCTATATGGAGAAACTTATTGAGTATTTATTGTGTTTTTGGTGATTTGGGCAGGACTATGCATGGGTGAAGCATGGGAGCATTTTTCCATTTGTGGATTATGTGGACAGGTGTGGAGTTGCTGTTGGTTGTTTCTGTTTGCTTATTATTAGCCACTTTTCTTTGTGGAATGGTTTTTTGCTTACTAGGCGTGATGTTTCTTGGTTTAGGTTTCAGGGGCAATCTGAGTTGAGTTTCTATAATCCTTCTGACTTCCAAATGGCAATAGAGGAGGCATTTTTGGCGGAGAGGGGTTTCACTGAGAAGTTGATAGCAGATATAAATACAGCAGCTACTAGCAATGGTTATGATGATTCTATTCTGAAAGCCGTTCAGGAGGTTACTCGTTCAAACCATTATGCTGGATATCGTTTTCTGAACCAGGTAAGTCAACTACAGGGCTTCTTCTTCTTTTGTCAACAATTTGGGAACCGCATGGCTGATTGGCTGTTAAACTTCTGCTGCATTGTATTTAGGACACTTGTGTAAAGCTAATGCCATCTCCAACCCTAGAGGAATAAGAAAGTCGGTTAATGTAGTTCAAAGCTTTAAATTGCTTAACAATTTTTTATTATTTTTTCGAAATTTCACTAAGATTATTGGTCTTATCATTTCACTCTTTCTACTTAACTGTCTTCAACTTAATTAATTAATGCACACTAGTCATTTTGTCTATCCTCACAATAGAGAGGAAGAGTTTATTTGAATTACTGCTTATAGCATCAACTCCCTCAATTTTTCTTATCCGTCTTTTAAAGTTTTTATGTAGTAAGATGAAATGAATTTTCATAACCCTAATAAAATAGTATGAAGGTTTTTTATTTTACCCATTTTCAATTTTTACAACACATTAGGTGGATAAATCAAATTAATTAAGAATATAAATGTTAAGTAAGGGCATAATTGACAATGAGTAAGTAATATTATCTTAAAAAACTTTGAAAATAATAGAAAAATAGAAACACATTTTTTTTTTCTTAAATTTGATGGTTAGATAACAAGGAATATTGTTTGCTGCTGAGTATAGACATTGTAAAGTAATTAGCTATTATGCACTGATACTTCAATTTGAGTCACATATCCGTGTCAGTTATGTATCTATGTCGAACACTTATCTCTGTCGAACACTTATTTGTGTCGGTCACGTATCTGGGTTGGTCACGTATATGTGTCGGTCACATATATGCGTTAGTCATGTATTTGTGTCGAACACGTATATGTGTCAATCACGTATCCATGTTGAATACTTGAGGATACTTTATCAAGTTGTAGTACTTTTATGATGATAATAACTTATAATTTTTTATTTTGACAATGTTTAATATATAAAATTTTAATTTGGATTCAGACAATAACAATCATACATTTATCGTATTTTTTAAAAAGTTTTGCATATTTTTCAATATACATATATCATGTATCGTATCCTATTATTTTCAAAATAAACGTATCAGTATACCAAATATATATCATATCCGATACACATTGTATCGGTGCATCATAGGTAATTAGTGATACTTTGATAAATAAATAAAAAAATTAAGCATGAAATAATTTGAAGGACGTCTGAAAAGGTACAAGAAAATTTTCAAGAGTCTGTACAAGAATGGAGGTAATAAATGATAATATATTGTCCCCATGTCCCATATAGTGTCTAGTAAGAAGAAAAAATAAGTCTTAAACTAAGTACATTATCATGTTACCTTTTCAAAGTAATAAGGAGTATCAATTACAGTACTTTTTAATATTTTTTAGAATATTGTGTTGCTTCCACATTGATTGCCTTAAAAAGGGTTAATAATTAGGTTAATTTTGTAAATTTCTATACTCTTTCATCTACATTAATATTTATTTGCATTTTAGTCTTTGTAAAAAGAACTTAGGATGACACATGGGCACTCATTATTGGATTCAGAGTACTTAGTTTTCCACTGGAAATTGGCTCTGGCACTGTTAGTTTTTTCTCATTTGTAGGCCCAAATTTGACTTGGCATGCTTTTTCTGTAAGCTTGGATTGTGTAATCAATACTCTAAGTGACGAATTCTGCCAAAGTTCAATGATTCATTTATTTGAATTCCATTGCAGGATTTATTTGATAAGAAAGAGACACGGCCCTGTGAAGCTTGTGGGTTGAACCTTCCTTACAAAATGTTAAAGAAGACTAGGGATTCAAGGGCCGGGGGCCAATTCCTATGCAGAACATGTGCTAGGGTTTGTATTTTGTATTTTCTTCCAACAGTTTGTATTTAGGTCTGGAACTAAAACATCATAATTGAAGTTCTGGACATGTTTAGAATATTTTTCAGTCTTTAAAACCACTTTCTTTTGCAGTTAACAAAATCAAAGCATTATTGTGGCATATGCAAGAAAGTTTGGAATCATTCAGATAGTGGAAGTTGGGTAAGTAGCTAAGTCCTGTTAACTAATTAAGGTTACTCGTTTCTGCTCAAAAGACTATATTGCTTAGTATTAACTTTTTCCTTTTACCTTTGCGAATGTCCCCTCTTAGGTGCGCTGTGATGGATGCAAAGTGTGGGTGCATGCAGAATGTGACAAAATTTCTAGCAACCTTTTCAAGGTTTACCCATTACTTGATATCTTGATATTGCCACTTGTCACATCTGAAGCTCATTTTGGTTTATTCTGATTGGTGTATTTTTTTTTCGTAGAATCTTGAAGGCACTGATTATTACTGCCCTACGTGCAAAGCCAAATTTGATTTTGAATTATCTGATTCAGAAAAACCACATGCAAAAGTCAAGTAAGACTATTATTGTCCTTTTATTTATCTCGTCCAACCCTGGCTTTGTGTCACAATCTTAATTACTTCTTTTAAAGTTGTGATGATGCTTAACCGTTGTGATTCAAGTTCTTAGACCAATTTAGAATATTTGTATTGGGTAAGAGGAGTGCTAAAAGAATTTTTTTTTCTATTGGGTAAAATTTATGTTTGGTTAAATCATGTGGGTCTCATTGCCTATTTAGTCGGACTCGTAGTGTCAAAGAAATTGTTCTAGCGCTTCAGAAAAAATGTTTTAGATTATTTACATTGTATCATTTCTAACTGTAGAGGAGGTTTGATGCAGGTGGAATAAAAACAATGGGCAGCTAGTGCTTCCAAATAGGGTCACTGTTCTCTGCAATGGTGTGGAAGGTGTATATTTTCCAAGCCTTCATTCGTAAGCACGATGTCCTTTAGAAGAATTTAGCATTTTTTTTCCATCGTCAGTTTTGACTATCATGGTTTTACTAATTTATTGATTTTTAAAATTGCTTTAGTCATATTTCTCTCGTAATTAGTTATATTTAAAGGATATTGTAAGTAGTATTATTAATGTCTTTTTCAAACAATTAATACCTATTTGATATAATCTGATTTTGTGATATTCTTTTAGAGGGAGAATGCAGCATTAGTTTGCTAATGAGATTGTTTTTTGCTAAAAAGGAATGACACTTTGGTTAGAACTTATAGGAACATTCTTGCTTATGTTCTTTTATTGTAGTTCTTTAAGAGTTGATACTCTTATAAGAAATTATACCCAAAGAATATTCTCATTTTCACTCGTAACCCTTGGAGGAATTCCAACTTTTCATCCATTTGTACACTGATCAAATTTCCACCAAAATTTGTGCTAGATAACAATACTATATATAGTTAGTTTTTGTTGAAAAGTGAGTTTTAAATCTAACTCAACTCCTAAAGTGAGGTTTACACCCACTTTAAGTCATGCTTAAGGCACTAGCACAGCTTTTGTAAAATATAAAGTAACTTTTTATTTAAACATCTCATTTTCACATTACAACATTCCAAATTCACCACCCCTAATTTTGATCATCTGTTTGTTATTACTTCTATATTGGAAAGTGGTTAATTTCTTTTCTTCATACTTTTTTGGTTATGATGTGTGTTTGACTCTTCCAGAGTTGTGTGCAAGTGCGGGTTTTGTGGGGCAGAAAAGCAAGCACTTAGTGAATGGGAACGACACACAGGTTCCAAATCAAGAAATTGGAGAACAAGCATTAGGGTGAAAGACTCCATGCTACCTCTGGAACAATGGGTTTGTATTTGACTTATTTAATTTTAATAAAATTGTCTTAGTGGTCATTTTAGTCCATTAAGATTGTTCAAGTGTTCAACCACCCTTTTTATGTATTTAATATACTTATGGGCTTATATGTAAATAGACCACGGTATTCTTGTCTCAATTATTATCATAATTATTAATTGGAGCTTTCCCATCTTATGAATTAGTTCTTAGGTTTATTTGAAATTTTCTTCAGTTTTAAAATGCTAATGAAGTAATAGTGCCCTATAGAAATTGAGAATCTGGGAACACATAATATTGGTTTGTGTTTTTCTTTTTTGGGGGAGGGGATGTGAAGGTCTTTGTTTTTAAGACATAATGCGTGCAACTAATACAATGCTGTTTGGCTTGTCAGATGCTGCAGTTGGCAGAATTTCATGCTATTGCTCAAGTTCCTGCCAAACCCAAGAAACCTTCTTTAAAAGAAAGAAAGCAGAAGCTGCTTACCTTCTTGCAAGGTGACCATTTATTCGTTCTGTTTGCATATAACTATTCATTTTGATGAGTTTGCCATATGAAATTCTCATAGTGATAATTGTACCGCAAACTATTTCTCTGACAGAGAAGTATGAACCTGTTTATGCTAAGTGGACTACAGAACGCTGTGCTGTTTGTAGATGGGTTGAAGACTGGGACTATAACAAAATTATCATTTGCATCAGGTAGTGTAACAGTTTCAATTTTTTTTTTCATTTGGCCAATATTCAATCCATAAAGTGATAGGGATTCATGATGCTGCATGTTTCTACAGATATTGTAGCCAATGATGATTTAACTCAGATTTAATTTTCTCTGTATTTTGAAATATCATAAAGAAAAGTATCAGTATTCTCCTCACTTTGTGATTTCAGTTATGTGTACAGCAGCTTACCACTCTGACTAATCATTATTACAGCCTTGTCATTGATGCATATTGGTCTGGCCTTTTTCAAAAGAAACTGTTTTGTCAATAAAACCAAACATCTTTTTCTTATGATAGCTTGAATTATGAAGCAATTTTTTTGTGGTTACTCGTGTCCACTATGTATGAAGAATTCCATCACAAATAAATTATATATTTTGTAGATGTCAAATAGCTGTTCATCAAGAATGCTATGGAGCAAGAAATGTTCGAGATTTTACTTCTTGGGTTTGTAAGGCTTGTGAAACGCCTCACATCAAGCGGGAGTGTTGTCTTTGTCCCGTAAAAGGTATGTCTTTGACAATGTTTCAAATTTCCTCCATGATATTTAGAACAGTCCTGCCTATTTTTTTTTTTACCCTTGTGTGTTCATATAAATCAACTCGGTCTTGTCTAAGAATATTTTTTACACTTTACCATTAGTTTACATTATCATCCAATGATGTAAGCTCCATATTTGGAATATGCAACTTGGTTCTTTTAACCTATACACACGTGTCATCAATTTTACTTATCATGGCTGAGAATTGCCCTCCCTTTGACTATTTAATCATGTTTTGGCACAACATAAAGATTTTTACTATTGCATAAATGTTCATGCAATCAGAAGCTCTAACGATATGTTTCTATCTTTGTTTTGATGACTAGAATTTTGTGCTCATAAACTATTTTTGGACTCCCAGGTGGTGCTCTGAAACCAACTGATGTTGACACATTATGGGTTCATGTAACTTGTGCTTGGTTTCGGCCTGAAGTCTCTTTTGCTAGTGATGAGAAGATGGAGCCGGCTTTGGGTATTCTAAGTATTCCATCAAATTCTTTTGTGAAGGTGGGGTATCTGATACGAAAACTTTCCCCTGATAATGTTACTCATCAGTTGAAGTAGGTTTATTTTTTGCATATCCCACAGTGAAAATTTCTTCTCACCACTTTGAAAACTGGAAGTATCTATTTCATTTGATAGTTTTATCATTTCGTGTTGTATAAAGAAAATAATCTAGTCTCCGAGTTACTTTATATTTTATCATTTAGATATCTCTTGGTGAGAATGAACCTTGGCACAACTTTAAGGTTGCTTGCGAGTGACCTAAAGGTTTGAATCCTAGAAACAGTCTATATTCGCTTGCAAAAATAAGCCTATGTTCATCTAGCCTCCCCAAACTCCATTGGGTTAGAGCCTCTTGCATTGGGTTTTCTTTTGATGTCTCTAGATTCTCTCTTATAAATGTATTCTAAAATCTAACTTGATTTTCAGATTTGTGTTATTTGCAAGCAAATTCATGGTTCGTGTACACAATGTTGCAAGTGTTCTACTTATTTCCATGCCATGTGTGCATCGAGGGCCGGTTATCGAATGGAGGTGAGAGTTCACTTTGATTGAATTGGCTTGCTTGATACCTTGTGATTTGAATCTTCATTTTAGTTTTGTGATTTTAATTTTAAGCAAGTTTAATGGCAAATTTCAATTTGCAAACCTGTATGACTTAAGCTTTGGTCGTACGAGTTGATAACTGATTACCATTACCCACCAGTCTCCTTAAAAAATGAAGTCTCGTTCTTAGAACATGCATTTTCAGATTGGATTTTACTAAGAACATAAGACACCAATTTCATACTACAAGAAGACTAACAAAGGATATATTATCGATTGGGTCCATTGGCATCAATTAATCCATGGAGCTAAACCATACTCTTGAGATAACACTTGCTTGTTATATCCTGTTAGACCTCAGAAGGAGGAGAGGACATGGAAAGTGTACATTAAGAATGAATGAAGACAGTTGGGGTGGTTATAACAGTTGGATGCTAAGTAACTGTTAAAGAATTGAATCAGAACTAAGTTGAGGAAAAAAACTATCCTTGTTCATTTAGTGTTCTGATAACAGAATCATTGACTATCTTCTCTTTTTTTATTTTCTGTTCTGCGTTCCATTAAGATTTTTGGGTTATGGAGCCCTAACACATTCTGAGTGTTTTATCTGAGACAATTTGACTAAACATCTCTCCATTAAATGCAGTTGCATTGTTTAGAGAAAAATGGCAGGCAGACAACAAAAATGGTCTCTTATTGTGCTTACCACAGGTATGTTACCCTCAATTATGACTAAAGAAAGATTAATCATCCCCTTTGCCCCTTGCACCATCCCCTTTGCCCCTTGCACCATGTTCTTTGTAGCTTTTGCTTTTCCCCAATAATTGTCTTTTTTTAATTGCTAAAGTATAGGGTTATCTGATATCTTCTTATCTTACTTAGCCTTTCATCTTAATCACGTCTTCTTCTTTTTTTCTTTGCAGGGCTCCCAATCCAGATACTGTTTTGATTATGCAAACCCCTCTTGGGGTCATTTCAACCAAAAGCCTTCTCCAAACTAAGAAAAAAACTGGTTCAAGGTTAATCTCATCTAACAGAAGAAAGCAAGATGTCCCTCCTATTGATAACACCGAGCATGAGCCATTTTCTGCCGCTAGGTGCCGTATCTTTCAAAGAATAAACCATACCAAAAAGGTAGACTGGAGAAAATTGTTGCTCATGTTGGTGAATGTTTGTAAGATAATACTTAAACATCATAACAGGGTCTCTGATATTTATTATTTGTTAATTGTCCTCTTTCTATTTCCAGTGAAGGTGTTTTTGTGTTTAAACATTAAAGATATGTTTGCTACCGTATGCAAAGTTGTATGTGGAGGGGATTATGAAATATCATAACCACTGCCTTTCTTGCATTGATTTCTTTCTTTTCATGTTCATGTTTTAGACTCAGTTATCCGCTGTTGACTCTAAAATTTTCTTTGCAAATTTGTATATATAAAGCCGAATTTTCCGCATCTGATTTTCATTTACTCTTGTTAGAGAGCTGCGGATGAGGCTGTTTCTCATCAAGTGAGGGGTCACTATCACCATCCTTTAGATGCAATACAGAGTTTAAATGCACCCAGAGTAATCCATTTTATCTTTTGAAATTTATATTGGAATTGTTTATGACTTTCTAACTCGTTCCTTTTTTTTTTCACTCTAATCTAAGATTTGAACTGTCTCTTCCTCCTTTGTTTCCCTCACGTCTTTTTCCTCATCTCTTCCATCAAACAGGTGGTGCCTGAACCCCAAGCATTTTCTTCATTCAGAGAACGCCTTTACTACTTGCAGGTAACTCTTCTCTTCCTAAGGATGATTATTTGCTTCAGTGGTCAATTTTCTGACTGTTTTATGGGTGCCATTGTATGATTGCAGAGAACCGAAAATGAACGAGTTTGCTTTGGTAGATCGGGCATACATGGATGGGGCCTTTTCGCACGTAGAAATATTCAAGAAGGAGAAATGGTATGAATGTCACGCTCAAGTATAATTACCATGCAAATCCGGACAAAGTTTAATTACCATCTCCTTTATGTTTTCTGAGCTTTGCATGTGCACCCTTTATCTGTTGCAATAGTGAGCACCATTTTAATCTTAAGCAGGTTCTTGAATATCGTGGCGAACAAGTGAGACGCAGCATTGCAGATTTGAGGGAGGCACGCTATAGATTAGAAGGCAAAGATTGTTATGTGAGTTAATTCTCCTGTGTCTGTCTATTAATACAATCACACTGCTCATCATATCATTGACATGGTTGTGTTGTTACACTAAAATGCCCTACTCTTGTATTGGCAGCTATTTAAGATAAGTGAAGAAGTGGTAGTAGATGCCACTGATAAAGGGAATATAGCACGGCTCATTAATCATTCTGTGAGTCAACCTATCTTGAATTGACATTTTATGCACATCATTTTTCTCTGATTCTCAATACTGGATTTTCATCTCATCTGTTCTCTGGTTCATGTTCTTACAGTGTATGCCAAATTGCTATGCAAGAATCATGAGTGTCGGTGACGACGAGAGCCGGATTGTTCTCATTGCCAAGACTATCGTGTCTGCCGGCGATGAGTTAACGTATGTGTTCTCCTTTTCTGTGTGTATGTGTCTGTGTCTCTGTGTAAATATGTGTATGTGTATGTTTTTATGGTGATGCTGATTGTTTTGGTTTGAACAGGTATGACTACCTGTTTGATCCTGATGAGCCAGATGAATTCAAAGTGCCCTGCCTATGTAAAGCTCCAAACTGCCGGAAATTCATGAATTAGGAAGGATTATACAAATGAAATGAATATCAGATGACAAGTATTGTTTCTTCTCCGCAAGGAGCACTAACCCCATCCCCTATTGTGCAGGGAATCTCACAGTTAAACACCAAAGCTGTAATTTTTATCAAACCAAAAAGAAGAGAAAAAAACAAACATAGGGAGAAAAAAAAGGCATAGTTCAGTGTTTTTCTTTTACTCTTGGTTTTCTTTGGATATTCATGGAACTCTAATAAAAGCTAGATTTTTCATAGCTTTTGGCTCTTGGCATCTCTGTAAATGTATAACCCTTTATTACTCTTATTTTTTTCTCAATTCAATGTTAACCATTTTTTTCCTTCGTGTACATTTTTATGTTCTTCCAATATAATTGTATCCATAAATGCTAATAAAAAAGTGTTGTGCATCAAGAGGATGGACAATTGATTTAAAAGAAAAATGTTTGTCCTTCTATGATGTCCCCTTATAAAATTAGTATTTTATATGAAATAAGAGTATATAATTTACATGTATAAAATGTATGCCTTACTCTTTATTTAGGAATTAAGAAATGTGAGTAAAGAACTAGAATTCAATTTAAAATAATTTCATTATTATATAGGTTAGTGCAAATCCTTTGAATAAATTTCGTCCATGTCCATGAAAGCCTTTCTCTTATTTTGAAAGTAACAGAAATTATAAGTAATTTCTCAAGTAATTGGAATTAAAATAAATTAAACTTTCTCAAATTAAAGAAAGTCTTTGAACTAGATCTTACACTTGGTTAGAATATACTAATTGAGTATTCAACTGAGGAATTATTTACATAATTTTATTAATTTAAGAATTATTTAAGAGAGACGATAATACTTAAAGGGTGAAATTACAGTTTATTCTAAGCATTTTTTTCCATATTTACTCATATTGATTTTTATTTAAATAGCTCCTCTAAACAATACTTTCGCATATATAACTTTCATAAAAAGTTTTCCGAGAGTACGTACGTGCTCGTATTAAAGGTAATATGCTACTCTCGTTACTTTTTTATCCACACTTAAAAACAACAATAAGTATACTGTATTATTAAAATATTTTTAGTTAAATATGTGAAAACTGAGAACACGATTAAATTGAAATTTAAAAAAAAATTGCAAACATTTTAGGATAAAGCAAATACTTTAACTATTCAGATTAAAGTAAACAAATACATAAAAAAATTATAATAGTTAAGGAGTTTTTCTTTTTCACTATTATTATGGTCTTGTAGAACCCTAGCTGTTGTAAAGGCGTGAATGAAAGAAGGTATAACATAAGCATCATTTAACAAGTTTGTTTCGTATGGCTTATTCGACACGATCCAACCATAATAATAATCATAAAGTAAAGTCATATAGCAATAAATTGTTAAAGCTAGGTACTATGTGTTTGATTATGAGATAAATTCAAAAGAACCAAAGAACAACATGAACAGTTCGAAGAATTTACCTGGTTAATAATGCTTAAGCACTAGCTGAGCTACCATAATCGTGCAGCTTTGGTTTTTTCCGGTCATCGTAGGAGGACCACACTCCCTTTCTCTGAATCACAAAGTGTGATACTAAGATGGATCTGTCTCATTCAACTAACACAATTCACTTCAGAGTTCTCTGTGCCCCATCTTTATTTTCTAACCATTTTTTCTACTTTCTTTTTTTTGCTGAGTTTTCTGTTACTTATAGTAGATGCTTCGGTTCACACCTTTTTATTTTTCTTTTTTCGTTTTAATTCTCTAATATTAATTCCGTGAGCAACTGTGGAGCGCCAACTTGGAGTTTATCTCCGTAAAACTATAAACCAGAAATATCATAAGGCGTTTCAATCTAAGAACCAAATCTGGCTCATCACAAAAATTAGGATTTTTCAAAATAGGATTGAACTTAACCTGGTTTACTAATTCTCGGGTTTAAGTTGGATTGAAGGTATGTTGATCCACTTAACTTATCAACATTTTTTTATAATTTATTTTTATTTTTTTATAATTATTTACTAATCTTAATTATATAAATCACAATTTCATGTTTTTAAATACTAGAATGTTATTGAATATTTGAATAGTTTGATTATTTAATTAATTTGATTATCAAAGTTATATATGTTGATATTTTAATATTTATTTATTATTTTTATGATAAATTACTTAAACAACTGTCTTATAATCAAATTTTTCTAAATTAACATCATAAAAATGTGTAGTTTTTTCATTTATATTTTGTTGAATAACATGACAAAAACGGTGTAATATTAGTCATATTTTCTTGAACTATATGGACACTTTCTTGGAAACAATTCATCATATATTGGTAGTGAGTATGATCAAAACATTAGTTCTTGATTATACTGTGATTGTCATCTCATGGGTTGCATAAAAAATATTTGAATACTAGAATTGTTATTCAAATATTTAAATACTTAAAATAAATAAATAATTTTTCTTCATTTTTATGTGGATTGGTGAGGCAACCCACTTAACCCACCAACCCGTGGTGGGTTGAACTGGGTTGCAAAATTTATGTTTCACCATAAAGTGGAGTTGGATTCACTCATTGTTAACCCGGCTCGTAGTAAGTCAACCTGTCACTTTGACATGTCTACTATAAACTAAACAATTTTTTTTATTGATATTTTAATGATAACTTGAATATGACATTTTTCAAATTTTTTTAATGGCAGTTCATAATTTGGACCTTTTGTTTTAACTAGATATTTGTTTGGAGACTTTTTAAAATCATTATTGTTTTTTTTTTTCATAATTCTAAAATCTTGAGAAAAATGGACAATATTGTCGATTTTAAAAATATTATTCATAGCTGAAAAACTAAAGATCGATATCATTGTAAATAATTACTAGTTTCACTCTAAATTATGCAAATTAATAGGAATAATTGTATTAAATTTTTCACAGGTAAGTCAAGGAAATATCAAGAATGTAAATTGGAATTAGATATGTTTTATTTTGTTTAATAAGTGGTTATGAAAAAATTGGAAAAAATTTATCTACGCAAGTCTGTAAGAATAAAGAGTGGCGTATTGCGTATTCTTTACAGATCTCTCAAGCCCTTTGAGTTTCATTTTCGTACCCGTGACGTGCCACTAAATTTCGTTTATATCATTGTAATCAATATTTTAGATGACATATTCTAACACCGGTGATATAAGATTGAATTAGTAGTAGAGTTAAAAAAGAGTGAGAGAAATTGTGGATTCAATTTTTTTTTCTCACTGACACTTTGAGATTATAAGATTGTTTTGGTGAATTTAGAAAAAAGATAGAAGTAATAGATTCAACTCACCGATAACACTTGAAAGTTAAATAAATTGCACCGGGATTTTAATAAATGCTATGTTTAGTACGTGGTAAATATATCATTTTAAAGTGATTGCTACTCTGGTTTGACTGTTTCTTCATGTAATTCTTATCCTCAATGATCAATATTGTATATCAGGTTGAAAAGATCATCAAAATGTTCTACATTCTCCGCCCACCCCTCCAAGGTGCTTTTAACTAACAGTATTTACAAAGAACACTGCTACTTGAAAAAAATACAATTTTTACATTTAAAGATCAACAGCAGGGATGACTACCTCTTGGGGTGGGAGGAAAATGTTCATTTGAGATCACAATGGACCAAACTATACAATAGACAAGGAAAAGTATACACAAACAATAATTTTGAATCTGCTACAGCAACAACTAACTACTACTGTTTCTGTCCACAAAAAGACCTTGTAAATAGGAGCGCGGATCCATTAACCCCTCGTAGGACAAGCAGCCTTGAGTCCACATAGGTTCCACACACAAGCTTAGACAAATCAAACACTTCCGGGGGAATTTGTGTTCTTAGTTCTTGAAGAACACTTTTTGCAGTATCAATGTTTTGGTCTAATGGATCGTCAAGATTCATTGTCACATCAATATCACCTGATGCAAGCTTGGCTGCCGGAAGACTTGACGGAAACTCCTTGAAAGGGATTATTTTACTCCATTTCTTGCCCTTAAATTTCTGGGCTAAAGCTTCCACATTGCTGGAAGGGCCAAAGAAGAACTTCTCAGTGGTCTTGTCATGATTCAGATATAGCCGTCTCCCAGCTCTTAGCGTAAATGAAGAATTCACCCGCAATCTTCCACTCTTACCAGCTTTGTCAAGAGGCCAGTCTTGACCAATCATCACAGAGAACCCAATGTCAGAGTCAAATGAAAGATTAGCTTTCAACTTTGATTCTCTTGTCACTGTTAAATGCACGTCGCCAACAAGTACACGGAGAGGTGGTTGGCGAAGGGTCAGGCCAATATGCTTCCCCGTGCAGTATAATAGACGCCATTTGCCTGGAAGCAGGTCCAGCCAGTTCTGCATACATAAATAGTGACACAAGTTAGCATAAGCAATAAACTTCTTTTTGAAAATAAATCGCACCCAATTTTAAGATCATGTTTATATCCCCCCAACTAATAAGAATACTATGTCCAAATAGTGAGAATTAATTATGCTATTAAGCATTTTATGTTTCTTTTTTATAATGGACTTGTCTATGGCAAGAAGTTGGAACGGACATTCATGGCTTAAAGCACCTCATTTCTCCTTTATGTAACACTTCACCGCGGTTTTCCATCAATAAGCCACGAGAAAACTACAACTTTGAAGCTTATATCACATCCAATCCAAAACCTTACCATAAGGCTTAAGTACAATAGTATTTCCCACTTGTATGTTTCTTAACTTTCATTCCCATCTAATGTGAGATTTCCTTGTAACTTCAATAAATGGTGCAGAAGTGCAGGCGAAATGGCTGAGATTTTTTTGGAATTAATTATTTCACTATTACTGATAAAAGAAATGAAACTACTTTAAAGCAAAAAATATAGTACAAACACCAATATCAGGAAAATATAGAAACTTTAATCACTAATTACCTTTGGTTTTGGATGGGGATTCAACATCTCCATTAAGTCAATTAAATGGGCAAGCCTGCTGCGCTAAAACATAGAAAACGCCCATCAGTCAAACTTGTAGTACATATGTTCCTCATATAATTAATGTAATTTGATTTATGTCAATTTCTATCGCTAAGAGATAAAGCACAGTATATAAATGATGAAAAGCAACATTAGTAAGAACAAACTTGAGGACATCAGACACCAACAAATGTAAATGCTCCTGAAGAAGTATCAAGAAACTTAAAAGGCAACATGGGATACTTTGCATGTAAGGGGCACCGTTAGATGAATACCTGAGGCTTGCGATAAATGTACTCCTCTGTAATACGCACTGCAGTAGAACCTAGACCCCATCTGATAATATCCATTGATGAGACAACTCGCCATCTTGGCCCACATAGAAATGGGTGTCTAAGAGCATCCAAACAACTGTATAAATGTTTACATGGTTAACACTAGTATACCTCCTAAAAGTCGGGTAAATTAAAGTGGTATCTGAAATCAAATGTTACTATATTTAAGTTTGCACAGTAGTCTGAGAAACTAGCTACTTGTTGCCAAAAGATTAAGCCTCCTAAAATACTAATGAAACTTGAAACTTTTCTCTACGACTATTTTTATTTCTGAAATTCCTTCGTGGCACTAAAGTTTTTTCTCTCTAAAATCTTGACATATGTGCAAGACATAATCCTAGCCAAATATAGTAGCACTGGTGAAGAAATTATACACACTTTCAACTGGCAATTTTGCTTCACAGCATACCTTATCCTTTGAGAAGGTTTAGTTGCAAGCAATAAAGATAAAAGGTGCCAGCCAGCTCCCCAGTTCCTATCAAGTATCTGCAAGAAATTAGAAAGGCATCAAAAAATTTGAAAAGAAGAATGTAGCACAAAATATCAAGAAACTTTCAATAAGAATAAACTTACTTGTAATCCAGTATTTCCATATGGGGAACTTCTGCCAAGGATTTCCAACATAAGCTCTCGTAGACATGAAGGATCGTACCCCTGAAGGTGGGACATGAATTATCATTAGAAAATTCACATCATACCCTTTCATCCAGATAAGAATAAGCAAAAACAAAACATTTGATGCATCAGGTATCATAAACAAAGTGATAAAAAGATGAACAGAAATGAAAAATTGGTTAACAGGAATAAAGAATATGGTTAAATATTTCTATATTGATTTAGAGTAAACAGAGATGACAATAAGTCCAACAATATCCAGATTTGTAAAAAACCCTATATAACACACACACTACTTAATTGAAGACGAGTGTACCCCTAAAATAGTCCTATAACTAATCTTTCCTGAGTGATCTACACAGAATCAGGTTATTTAACCATTTTTTTTTATTGAAATAACTACTAATGTCAGCAACTGCTAAATCTTTAAATGTTCATGATAATGGTATATGTCCTGTCCCGCTGTCGATAAATGTGTGTAAAAAGCTTCCAGAAAAGGGGAAAAGAGAACAAATTATCTAGGTCTTAGTTCATATGAGGGGGACGTATTACAGACATGAAGCATTGTTGGACACTTGTAGTCTAAAGCATTTAGACCAACTACTTTTTTTTCCTTCAAAAAAAGCTCAGGTTATTTTTAAACATTCAAGAGACCAAAATTGAAAAATAGCTTATCATACCTTTATGAGGAACGATTTGAACTTTGCAAAAACCAAAGGATCCATAAGTTCCCGCATTACCATTTTAGCCATTATGAAGCCCACACATCTTTACAACAGAGATAACCAGGTATCAACAACATTATATAGTTGGAGAGATACTTTTCTAAAAAATCAAAGGGCAAACCTCATGTCAAATGCAATCATCATTTCTCGCCTGTCCAAGTTGTCCAAAGAGCTGTCTTTCGAACCATCCTTGTAAAAGTCAGCAGCATTACCCAATATGCCTACCTGTTAAGCAAACACACAAGGTTAAGCCAGCCATGAGGAAAGATTGAATAGATTCTACATCAAGAAACACCATTATCAATTTGCAGTAACTTGGATTGCCTACATAAGAACTATTAACCATCTGGAAATCACCAGTAAGTCCATTCTTCTGTACACATTTTTTTTTTGCAGAGACCAAAATTAAAATAACATTTGATCCAGCAGTTTTCATAAAAAAAAACTCAGACACCAAAATGTTGTGAGAGTAAGGGTAAAATGTACAAAAAATGTGCACATTAAAACCAGTTAAGAAAATTGCATTTCCTTTATATATTAGCATAGACTTATATAGTATAGACATACCATTTTCTATTGTGCAGAATTACAATAATTTTTAAACCATGAACAAAATAAAAATTATAGGTTGTCTTTGTGACGTTCTATGAGTTTACAGCACAATAGATGCATAAAACTACCTCTAGTATCAGTCAAATAGCAAATATAATCCACACCTAAGACAGAAAATGAATGAAGAAAGAATGCCATAGTTTTAATTGTATAAGAGAATAACAATGCTCACTTTGATATGTCTGTCTACTGGGCTTATATGAACATTTTCCAGTGTCAGCTCTGTATGGGCAAGACCATGGCTGTGCAGGTAATTTACCTAATTTAAATAAACAATAAAAGAGAATATCATTTCTCCTACTTCTACGTAGAATATATAAAGTACTTAAAAAATAAAACTGTCTTCAATCAAAGAAAATACTCAAGGAACTTTTAAAAAAATGGGGGAGGGGGAAATACCCCAATAAGAAGATCCCTCATCAATATTCGAATAAGTGTCAACTGCCTAGAAACGGCAGGACCTCCAGTTCTATCTTCTCCGACCTTTCTAACAGACTCTTCATCCAGTGCAAGAGTGGCCTCCAAAGTTGGAAGCCAATCTGACCGTTCAAGCCAGTGTCTCAAAGAAAAACTGCCATGATACTGCAAGGAAAAATTTTTAAAAGGACATTGAGTTTGTTTTTTTTTTTTACACAGTGGAAGGAAGACAAAAATTGAGAAAACACTCACAATAAGAAAGAATCATTCATATTAAAGAATTAAAAAATTAAATCTTACAAAGATTAATACCTACCCCATGTACCAAGATAAATGAATCACTATCATCACTTGCAGGCAAATAGATATAACCATGAACTTGCATTGAGTAAGAATGATACAGAAGTTTACGCCGAACCAGCTTCTTCAAAACCTAAAAGGCAATAGCAAATAAATTGCGATGGGATATAATTACAAACAGTTTAATTTGTAATATTAAAAGATTAACATACACACCTCTATTGCTCGTTTGCCCCGACGCTTAGCTTGTGCACTAGAAAGCTTTCGAAGCACAACTCTTTTGCCATACAAAGAACTGCGGAGGAAAATGAAAACATACAGATGTTATAATTGAAACAAACCGTACAACCTGAAGCAAATAAATAATTAACTTACCTACAACTATTCTTCACCATGCATTCAAAAACATACAGATGTTATAATTGAAACAAACCGTACAACCTGAAGCAAATAAATAATTAACTTACCTACAACTATTCTTCACCATGCATTCAAAAACTATCTCATCCGACTACAGGAAAACTTAATTCAATCAGACCAGCATTAAAAAATCAATCCAGCCATGACAATCATAACTTATTTAAAATTTCATACCCGCCCACCAAGACCAATGCTAACTGAATCTAAAATCCTAAAGTCTGACATTTTGAACCGTATAACATGATCTAGTTCCTCCTCCAAGCAAACTGAAAATGTACTTGGAGCATCTTCCTGTGACTCCATAGAAGATGCAGATGCAGCACTCCTTAATGAAGAGCAACATGCTCCCCTGCTCTTTTTCCTGACTAAATTAGAGAACTGTCCAGTAAAATGCAGCGGAACTGGTAAAATAAGTTTTGTAGACAAATTTTGAAGTGAATACGCTAAGCTGCTACTCCCAGAAACCGGGTTTGGTGCAGTTCCACAAAACGCCATTGATCATACCTCTGACTGCCAAAAACGAAAGCATTACATAATGTACCAGAAAACCTTCAGAAGATCCATCAATGGTGCAACACACATAAAACAAACTTACTACACATCCTATTTAACAGATAAGCAAACGAAAAAGTTAACATTATCTGGCTCAATGGTACATACAGAAAATAGCAAAATATGTGATTGTCTTTAACCATCTCCCTTAGTGTCCCTCACATGCCTAAACTGCCCAAACCATGCTTCATTTTTCAACAACAAACTCAAGTCCCAACTTTGATCAACGTGCGAAGCTTCTATTTATGATTTTCCACATTTCAGAAGCAAATCAGTAATCTTAGTTTTTTCTTACAGTAAAAGAATATAAGATGTCGCAAAACATTTTACTGTGGTGACCAAGCCATAAGAAACAGGATGAAAAATCTAAGCATATGCATGATAAAATTCAAAAATTGCAGAACTTCAGGAATTGAAGATGAGAATAAAAGGGGAAATCGTCTTAGCAAATAAGATGAGGTGGAAAGAGGAGAAAAAGAAAGCGTGAATTTTGGAAGATAATTACCAGAATAACCAGAATCGAAGCGGAATAGAAGAGCGCAGAGATGCAGAAGATTGGTAGTCCTACATATTCATATAGAAAAGAAGGGTGTGAGAGTTGCGTGCGAGGGGATGCCTGAAACGCTTTCCCACGTGTTTTTCGCATGTCAACCTCTGCCTCGCCAAATATCTGCTTTTTATTTGTCTTTTTTTATCCATCTGCCTCTTCAACCTCTTTCATTTCACTACTCTTCAATTTCTACTCTATATTAAATTGAATATTTAAGATAAATAAATAAATAAAACTATTAAGAATTCAAGATAAACACGTTATTTTAATTCCAACTAGTCTTTATACGCGTGCGTACGCACGGGTTTTTTTATTTGTATAATATAATTATTGTAATATTTAAATAGATAGGTTTTAAATATTTATATATATAGGATAATTACTTATTTAGTTTCTTAATTTTTTGGTCTGGTTCAATTTGATTTTTACTATTGGTTTGTTCAATGCAGTTTTTCAATTATTTTAAAAGGTTTAATTTGATCATCTCTTTTAAATTGGAGTTAACATTATGGACACGTGTCAAGCCGTGAAATTTTTAATTTTTTTTATTTTTTACTTTCTAAAAAATTATAAAGTCATGTGACGTGACAGTTTACGGTCTTGACACATGATAGTGGTAATAGATGTTTTCAATTTAATCTCCTATTTAAATTTTTGGTTCAATTTAATACTCATATTCTTTTAAATGATCCAATTTTGTCATTTTAAATAAACTTAATTACAACTTATATATATTTTACAATAATTTTTTGAATATATACATCAAATCACTCCATTCAAATATTCAAATTATTTTATTTTTTACATTTTTACCTTTGTAATTTTTTACACTTATAAAAAATAAAATAATTTGAATATTTAGGTATAGTGATTTGATGTATAAATTCAAAAAAAAATAAAAATTTAACATGTATATATAAGTTATAATTAAGTTTATTTACTAATTTGGTCTTGCAGAGGACAAAATTGGACTGTTTTAAAAAATAAAGGTACTAAATTAAACCAAAAATTTAATTAGAGGACTAAATTGAAGACAACTTTTACACGGTCAAGTATCAAGACGTAAATTGTTACGTGGACACGTGGTAATTTATAAATTTTTAGAAAAAAAAAAATTAAAAAAATAATAATAAAAAATAATAATAATTTTCACATCTTGACACGTGTCCGATGTTAACTCCAACGTAACAGATGACCAAATTCCAAATTGAACACTTTTAAATAATTGAGAGACTAAATTGAACCAACCACAATAATAGGAAGACCAAATTAAACCAACAAATAATAAGGTGACAAAATTGAACCAAACCAAAAAAATAACAGACTAAATCTTGACACGTGCCCGATGTTAACTCCAACGTAACAGAGGACCAAATTTCAAATTGAACACTTTTAAATAATTGGGAGACTAAATTGAACCAACCACAATAATAGGGAGACCAAATTAAACCAACAAATAATAAGGTGACAAAATTGAACCAAACCAAAAAAATAATAGACTAAATCAGTAATTATACCTGAAAATATTTATAGTTATATATAATAGATAGATGTGATTTTTAAAAGTTTAATAATTTAAATAAATAATTAAATTATCGCATGGTAATATATATTAAAATATTTTTATGTAAATTTTTAATATTTTGATAACATGAAAAAAGTAATAATTAATGAATTTTGTTGTTATAAATAAATTTTTAAATGGTAAAAGTTAAGGTTAAGTATCTTTGTTGTCTCTAAAGTGTTCATATTTGTCATAAAATATATATTAAACATTATATTTAATCGTATAATTTATCATACTAACAATTTCAAGATGAGATTAGGACTAAATAAGAACCAAATAAAAAAAATAAAAATTATTTGTTTAGCCTTACAATGCAACCCAACAAATAAATTGTTTAATGGTTACTTTTGTAAACCCAAAACCTACAAACTTGTGTTTATGGACGGGATTATGTTTGTTTATGTGTTTTTTTATATAGTAAATATATTATATTATAAGAGATTTAGAGGTTTAGGAAATAAATAATAAACATTTTTAATATTATAAATGTTAGACAATGCAGAGAAATGTAAATGATTTAGAAATATAAAAGTTAGACGATAAAAAAATATAAGGAGTAAAAATTGTAAAAATAAAAATATTAGTCTATGCAAATAAATGTATACATGTAAGACAATGATTTATAAAGTGGAGTAATGTATACGGCTAGACTCGTCTAATATGTATTGTTAGATTCGTCTAATTAGTATATGAAGTAACTTGTTTAATATATATTAGTAGAGTCGTTTAATCATTGTATAGACAAATTCATCTAATTAGGATCGTTAGACTCGTCTAATCAATTTATATAGGTAGATTTATCGAATTAGTGTATGAACAGCCGCCTGTAATATAATATTGTTAGATATTCATTTAATCAATGTGAGAATAAACTCGTCTAATGTGTGATACTATACTATTTTAATTGATGCATGAATATAATTGTCTAATGTGTATTTTTAAACTCATCTAATATACGTATGAAATAATTCGGGTAATATTTCTTTCTATACTCATTTAGTCATTGTGTGAATATAGACTAATTTAAAAAAATAATAGATGGTGTAGAAAAATATAAAATATAGTCAATCTAAAAATACATAGGATAAATTATGCCAAAAAAACACGTAAGACAATGATATTATACAATGGAGTAATGTGTACAGTTAGAATCACCTAATATGTATTGTTAAATTCGTCAAATTAATATATAAAGTAACTTGTCTAATATATATTAGTAGACTCATTTAATCATTGTATAGACAAATTTGTCTAATTATGATCGCTAGACTCGTCTAATAAATTTATATAGGTAGACTTGTCGAATTAAAAATATATTCATTATATAAACTTGAAATAAAACCAATTAATTGTATTTTTAATATTGAAAAAATAGATAAAACAAAATTACAAATAATGAAAAGTATATATACTATATAAAATTATAATAAAATAGTGAACAATATATAGTAATACTAATTAAAATAGTAATACCACTAATACTAATATTAATATTAACTTAAAAAATAATACTAATAATATTACTAATTCTAATAATACTAATACTAATAATAATACAAATTATTCTAATATTGTTATTGTTATTATTATTATTATTAATGATAATAGTAGTAGTAGTAATAATATTAATGTGTATTAATAGACTAATCTAATTTGTGTATGGAGATATTCGTCTAATGTGTATAGAGACTCTTCTAATCAGTTAGTGGAAATACGTTTCTAATGTATTTAATAGAATCATCTAATATGTGTATGAATAAACTCGTTTAAGACTCACCTACGCAGTGCATGTACAAACTTGTGTAATATATATTGGAAGACTCGTTTAATCAATAAATAAACATAATCGTCTAATGTGTAATAAGAAACTTATCTAACTTGTGTTTGAAAAAACTCATTTGATGTGTACTTGTACGGTAAAACTCGTAAAGTCAGTCATTAGTTCTAATATGTGTATAGATAAACTCGTCTAAAATATATTGTTAAACTCATTTAATCAATGTATGAACATACTCATCAAATATATATATATACATATATATATATATATACATATATATATACATATATATATATATATATATATATATATATATATATATATATATATATATATATATATATATATATATATATATATGTATATATATATGTATATATATATATATATGTATATGTATATGTATATGTATATATATATACATATACATATACATATACATATATATATACATACATATATATATATATATGGCTAGATGTAAGATCCTAGAAAATGGCGTTTTAAAAAGTGATAGTGGTTTAAAAATAGTGAGATTCAATTATTTTAATATTAAAAAGTTTTAGTATAAATAGAATTGTTATAAATGAGTTTCATTATTTTAAAACACACAATGTCTTTAGAAACCATTTTTCTAGAGTTATCTGACTTCTCTCTAAAGGTTCTGCCTCTCTGGTCGTTTGATTGAAGAACCGAGACCATAGGATTGATCCTCTCGGCGAGCTCTTCAAATTGGACCGATCAGTTTCTCCGTTCGTGTAAGTTGAGTTCTCGCTCTCTTTTTCAGTCTTTTTCTGTTTTCTGTTGCATGTGAGTCCTCTTCCGCTTGCATGCGACGTTATAATCATCAGTATGAGTCTCTGCTGATCAGTGATCATAACGGTATGTCCTGATCGTTCTCGTGATGTTTCTATGTGTAGATAGAGCATCCTGTGGAGTTAGAGGTGTTGACGTTTATAAAGCTGTCTAAACAGGATAACAGGTGAGGGAAGCTAACTGTTTTGATTGAATTTCGTATAGAAATCATTCTGATGACTTTGAATTGCATGATTGAGTGTTGTATGAGTGCTTGAACTGTCTAATTGAGTGTATGATTGGATTGTGCTAGATTTCTGGATTGTTGCATGTGAGAACAGATTGAGAATCTGGTATTTTCGCCTAAGCGAGCAGCCCTCGCCTAAGCGAAAACACCAGAAACTCATCCCCTGTCTCTGTGCGAGATCTCGCCTAGGCGATCCAATCTCGCTTAAGCGAGAGTCACTCTCGTCTAAGCGAGACAGCTTAACCTGAGCGAGAATTCGCCTAGAGTTTGGGTTGTTTTTTGTTTCAAGCCTCGCTTAGGCGAGAATGACTCGCCTAAGCTAGAGAACCCTTTTCGCTTGGGTGAGACCTTCTAGTTTGGGCAAGAACCTCTGTAGCTGAGTGTTATTTCTCCGTTTCTAATGGATGAAGCTATGTTTAAATGTTGAAATGTGAACTTAGTTATGATATGCATGAATTGTTATGATTGGTAATATGTGTGGTGAAATTGCATGAAGTTGGAATATGAAGAAGATGTGGTTGAAGTAGGATTTCAAGGGAAATTCTAAGAGGAATGTTTTAGTGTATGTAAGGATGTAAGGACTCAGTTTTGGTTGGTATCTTGACGCTCCAATAACCATTAAGGCTCATGTAGAGTGTAATGGATTATGTCGTGAGGAGTAGCATGAGGTCCTAGTCTATGGACCTGATTCAGTCACAAACGCGAAGGAGACTTACCTTGGGAGTGGTTGGGTGGTAACCCCTTGTGTCCAAACTCTGCAGAGTTTGGAAACCGTCACAGGTGTACGCCACCAAGAGATCCAATGTCGCTTACATAATCCGAATATCGAGTCTAGAGTAATATATTTGCATTGTGTTTGTGGTGGTCTATGTGATTCTGGTGAAAATGAGAGAGAATGCATGATTTCTGTTTATAATTGAACTGTATGATTCCTTTAATCAGATTAGCTTACCCTTGCTTTTTTGTGTCTGTCTCGTGTTGTATGTTTTCCTTTTGCGATGATCACCTATTCGGTGGGAGTAGATGTGGTTACAGTGTCAAAGGCACTTCTGGAGGATGAAGAGCCATCGTTTTAGTGTTGAGGAGAAGGTATTCAGTGGGAGCTTTAGCAGTGGTCAATTTAAAGTGTAGAGTTTATTAGTTTAGTTGAAGTGTATAAGAGATATATTTTTATAGTCATATCTTTTGTAAGACTGTATTAATATATTGTGTGCACTGAATTATATGTTATATGTTTTGGAACTATGTTAAAACTCCCTATTTCTATTAGTTTTAAGCTGCTGAAATTGGGATGTTACACTAGACTCGTATAATTAGTGAATGAATATAGTCGTCAAATATGTATTGATAGACTCATCAAATAATATTAAAATCATAAATAATAAAAATATTTCTATTATATAAAATTGTAGTAAAAATATTGAAGCTAAATAAAGTTGTAATAGTTATTAAAATTAAAAATATTGAATTAAAATATATCTATAGTATAAAACTGTAGTAAAAATATTAAAATTAAATAAAATTGTAAAAGTTGTTGAAATTAACAATATTGAAATTAAAAATCTATTTATTATATAAAAATGTAATAAAAACAATAAATTGTATTTTTAATATTGAAAAAAAACTACAAATAATATATATATATATATATATATATATATATATATATTATAAAATTGTAATAAAATAGTGAACAATATATAGTAATACCAATTAAAAAACAGTACTACCACTAATATTAATATTAGTTCAAAAAATAATACTAATAGTATCACTAGTTCTAATACTAATAATAATATATAATACTAATGTATATTAATAAACTCATCTAATCTAATATGTATATGGAGAGACTTGTCTAATATGTAGTGCAAAACTCGTCTAACTAGTTAATGAAAATACTCGTCAAATGTATATTAGTAGGCTCGTCTTATATGTGTATAGACAAAGTCGTTTAAAACTCACCTACTTAGTGTATGTATAAACTTGTGTAATATATATGGCAAAAATTGTCTAATTAGTAAATGAACATACTCGTCTAATGTGTATTAAGAAACTTATCTAACTTGTGTATGAAAAAACTCGTTTAATGTGTACTGTAAAACTCGTGTAATCAATCCTTCTAAAGATTTGTCTAATGTATATTAATACACTCATCTGATATGTTATGGACAAATTTGTCTAAAATATATTGTTAAAATCATTTAATCAATGTATAACATACTCATCAAATATATATTATTAGAGGAGTCTAATAAGTAAATGAACATTATCGTGTGTAATGTCACTAACACAAAAAAGCCCTATAACGTCACCCCAATAACGTCTGCCTAAAAAATATCCAACGTTAAAAATGACCGGTGGCATTTTTGTAAATAACGGGAATATTTTAACGTCTGCCTGCTCCACGTCAGACGTTACTTAACGTCTGTTATAAAATACTCCGACGTCATTTAAAAAAGGACGTCGGACCAGCATGCGTCAGACGTCCCTTGACGTTGGACCCACCCACCCCCGACGTCACTTAACGTCGGATACCTCACCCCCGACGTTAAGCTTTGTTTATCTTCTGCGCGAAACGCAGAAACCCTTATGTTGTTCATCGTTTCTGCGAGAGTTCCCGCCGGCGACGCCATTTCCGACCTCCTCCAGGTGAGTTTCGAAAGGTTTTCGCCATCAAACTTGTTGGGATTTGATTATGGGTTGATTTTACGCGTTTTGAACCGATTATTTTGCGTTTTCATCTCTACACGACTCTTCAGAATGCAGGAATCGTTGTTTTCAAGGATGACGAGTCACTTCCACGGGGAAAGCAAATTTCACCCTCTCTACGGTTAGTGATCGAAGAGTCTCGAATATCTGTTGTTGTTTTCTCGAAAAATTATGCAGAGTCGTTATGGTGTTTGAAAGAGTTGGAGAAAATAATGGAGTGTCACAGAACCATAGGGCAAGTGGTGATACCAGTGTTGTATGACGTTGATCCCTCTGAAGTCTGTCATCAAACATGAGACTTTGGGAAAGCATTTCAACGCCTTTTGAGCAAGATTTCGACAGAGGAAGAAGAAAAGGTGCTGGATTGGAAGCAGCGTTGGAGGACGAGACTTGGTGAGACTGGTGGTTTCTCAGCGACTAAAATCCTATGTGCCAGGCAACGAAGCGCTCCCTGCTTCCTTTGATTTTTTCAGCACATTGTCTCTAAGAATAACATTTTTTAAATTCACAACATGGGGTTTGAAAGGGTAAACAAGCCCCTGGAGCATTGGAAAGAGTCACTTTCTGTAGTTGTTCAGAGTTCAGGAGTTGTGGACTTAGATCCAAGGTAATAGAAACGCTTCATACTTCATGAATTTTTACCAAACATTGTCTCTCAAAATACTAATT
>Ga0214542_1003376_pt1 | contig 32665 bp, 9 predicted proteins | sample CNSS1metaG_FD_160096 | JGI IMG/M metagenome (GOLD analysis project Ga0214542, IMG submission 160096) | Root nodule microbial communities from cowpea collected in UCLA plant growth center, Los Angeles, California, USA - CNSS1 | ecosystem: Host-associated > Plants > Roots > Nodule | place: USA...
CTAATCTGATACCATATTAGTGTTTATGGTATTGACTAAGACAAGCTTGCATAACTCTGATATTATTGATCAACACAACGTGAAAATACAGAGAAGAGTCTTTTATAAGACAAAAAGAGTATGCTTAACGGAATAACAAACGAGTATAACAGAAAACAGTAAATGTAACTGTAATAGTACATAATGATAAGACTCTTATTCACACTTGACGTGTTTCAAAGATGCAAAAAGAAAATATTTATAATTAGAGAGAAAACGAAATCATCACAAAAACACTAGAAAACTTATTGTGATTAACGAAGGAAATTATTGGAATTTCAAGACGAAGATCACGTTTTCTTAAAATATTTTCCCATGAATGGGATTGGAAGAGCGTCGATGTCCAAGAAGTTTGCAACAAATTAATGGGTCATTTTGAAATTATTAGAGCATATTTATGCCTTAGTGAGAGGCTCACAAACTTGAAAGCTCTATCTTTTAGAGATATTTTCTTCAAATCCCAAACCCTAGTTGCATTATATAAGACTCTTCAAACCACACTGGTATAGCACCACCTTTCATATTCTTCTCAACCTACTTTCTTCTCTTTCTCTCTCACACCATTTTTTTCTGCACAGACACAACTTGGCTATGGCTTCTGCTTCTCCTTTCTCTGCCTCTTTTTCCACTCCAACTTCGTGTGATGCGCAATTGTGACCCGTATTAGTGTGTCATACAATTCACAGTCTAAAGATTCTACTTTTATCTGCAATTTTCAAAACTTATGTCTGGTTTTATAGGGTTTCACTCTTTATGCTACCTTTCTCTCTCTCTCTCTTGATACTTCTCTTTATATATATATATATATATATATATATATATATATATATATATATATATATATATATATATATATATATATATTGAATTGAATCCATCCACAGGACAACATACACATCTTACCCATTTTCTTTCCTTTTCTACATGAATATATTTAAAAAGTTCATGATTTTTAAATTTTGTTTTCTCCGATTAAAATTAATCGATTTAATTCTTTCGAATAAATTGATATTGACACTATTTAAAAGATAATTACGTTTAAAATTTCCAACATTCACTTTTTTTTATTTATTCACCACATTTTTATTACTCTTTTCGGATCATAAAAACGTGGTGAGTAGAAACAGAAAGAGAAGAATTAAAAAGTTTTATAATCACTCGTTCTTTTTAAATAATATTAACACTAATTTAACGGAAGAAACATCGACTTCTTTGAAATAAAATATAAAAATTAACTTAAAAAAAATTAGTTTAGAGATCGTATTAAATAAATTCCTCAGATATTGAAACTAGAAAAAATTGGTATGTGTCTATGCTTGTGTTCTTGTGCTGGGATTTGTGGTTGGGATTGTCTGATACACTAGTACGGTTCACTATTGTAAGTCGCATAAAAACATTTGCTGTGATAAAAGATTTGCAAGATTTTGCAAGAAAAGGGAAGAAGTTGTGTTCAACTTGGAATGATATGAGAAGGTAGCTACCACAAATAAGCACAAAGGTTAGTTTTTTTGGGAACTTATTTGAGTGATTTGGTTTGAATGCTTTGGGGACCAAGAAAAAACCCTAAGGAAAAGTTAAAACCTTATTCTCATAAGATGATGTTCCTCATTATGATTCATATTTGCAATACAGTATTTTAAAATATATTATTATTGGAAAGCTTAAATGATTTATTATTTTAAAAATAATGTATAATTATTTAATTAATATTAAAAAATATTAATTCGAGAAATCCCCTAAAGATAATTGGATACTTGATGACACTTGACCTTAGAGAAACAATAATAATTCGATGAAATGTCTTTATAAAATTTGATCTTAAAATTTCAAATGAGTAAAAGTTAAATAAGATAGAATAATCTTATATTGTTATTTTAGTCATGATAAAACTTTTTCATCCTATTAGTCATTAGAAAAATAATTTAAATATTTTTAATACAATATATATATATATAGATAAAATTATAAATGATATATATATATATATATATATATATATATATATATATTTTGTTGCTCAATTGTTATAATAATACTTGATTTTAATTTTTTTATGAAATAAATAAAAAATTTATATAAATGAATATACCAAAATATCCAAATTTTATCTCAACAGTTTTTCTTAATATTACTATGGCAAACTCTGATATATTTAGAGGAACATTATTATAATCTGAATTTTCTGATAAAGGATATTTTTAGATATAATTAAATAAATTAAATTAATATTACAATATATTAAAAAAAGGTGTTATTCAAATGATTACACATGAAGAAAATGATATTGTTTTAAACCTCACTCCATCACACATATGCTCAGTTTTTCGACACGTAAACATGGAAACTAAGTTTTCAATCTCAACTTTATTGACCCTTTTCTTTCACATGATGAAAGAAAAAAAAAAGTGAAGAAAATATTCATAACTTGTCTTGCACCAAACTTTAAGTTAAAGAATCCTTTATCAATGGAAGCATGTGTATGTAAAACGTGTATTTAATGTTATGTTTTTAAATATATATATATTTAATGTTATGTTTTTCATGTTACGCAATCTTCTTGTAGGTCTCTGTTTTATTTCTTTCGACTAAAGTTTTTTATTTCTTGCACCTTCACAATTTCTTTCTGCACCTTTTCAAATTTTTAAAATGGCTATTCTATTTTTTGTAAATGATTTTCCAATTATATGTTTCGGAAATGTTCGCGACAACTTTTTTAGAATTTTCATAAATTTTTGGAACAGAATTTTCGGAATACAAAAATTATATATAAAAAAAAAATTTATAGAATAAAATATATAAATAAAATTATATATATATATATATATATATATATATATATTTCGGTATATCTATAACAATATATAAAGATCATTCTCTCTTTTGTGTCCTAATTTCATTATACCAATTCTATTTTTACAATATAATTATTTATTAAAGTTTTTTAAATTAACAATTATTTTTACCTATTTTTTATAAATTTATTTTTCTTTTTTCCTTTTTTTCTATTTATCAATAATTAATTTTTCTATTTATTTAACTTTATTTTTAATAAATATAAATTTATTTTATATATTAATTTTATCACCTAGTAATATATTACCATTCAAATTTAAAAAATACGGACACATATACTAGTTCCACATAATATATATTAAAAAAAATCGAAAGAAACTTCTTTTCGTGTTTATTTTTTCTTCCCTTTGTGCAGTGGCGGACCTCGCTATTGACCAAGGGGTCATGCCCCCTAATTTTTTTTTCTTACATTTGTTTATATTATTTAATATATGATTTTAAATTTATTTTTTTAATTTAATATTTTTAATATATTTTATATTTTAATAAATTTTTATACATTTATATATATATATATAAGAATTTTTTTACATTTATTTTTCAATTTTATTTTTTAAATGTTTTTTAAATAAAAATAATTATTTTATTAATATTATTTATTTAATTTCACCATTTTAATATTTTTTTAATTTAATCATTATAAATGAAAATTAATTATATTAAAATTATAAAATTTATTTATATATAATTTTATAATTATAATAATAACAATAATTGTAATTTAATTATTTTTTAGGGTTAAATATGTTTTTGGTCCCTTAACTTTCAATGAATTTTGGAATTAGTCCATTTTGAAATTTTGGACCAATTTAGTCCTTCATCTTTTAAAATGCGTGGATATAGTCCTTTTAATCAATTTTTTTAAGTTTATTTGACATTTCAAACGCGTTTCATAATAGTATTTGACTTAATATTAAAGCAAAAATGTGTTAAACAATATAAACAACTTAAATACAATCTTGAAATATGTACGAAACATCAAATAAACTTACCGAAATTTGATTAAAAGGACTAAATTCACGTATTTTAAAAGATGAATGACTAAATTGGCCCAAAATTTCAAAATGGATTAATTCCAAAATTAACTGAAAGTTAAGGAACCAAAAACATATTTAATCCTATTTTTTATTATCGTAAAAAAAGTTAAATACAATGTTTTGATTAGTTTATATAAATAACATAATTGAGAATTAGAAAAAAATAAAGAATATAGGTGTAACATCCCATTTAATAGCATAAAACTATTAAATAAAATATTACATAATAGATAATCATCAAGCATAGAAATACTAGTATATATAACTACTACATTACAGTTATCCACATAAGATACATTGAGTATGAACTGTCATGTAATTATACTAAAGGAACTAGAGTTTTTCAAAAATATTTTATTTATAAAAGATTCCCAAATGCAAGTTATAATGCTACATCACCTTTTTTCTTGACTAGTCCAATCACTACATCCTCATCTACTCACACCAATCAAGGTGATTATTGCAAATAAAGAATACAAAACAAAATAACAACACAAAGAAAGGGTAAGCTAATATGCAAAAGAGGTTATTCATACAAAAGAATAAAATTAACATCCATACTTAGTTAATCACACAAATCATTTAGGGTTTACTATTGAACCTTGGAACCTTAGATAGATGAGAGAGACGCTAAGGTCAAAAGGAGAAATACATACATACACGTGAACTTAAAATAAAATAACCTAATAGAGGATAAAACTATAATTTCATTTCTTTAATGAGTGACAAATACCAACAAGTACATGTAGTATGATATCCGATCCTGATCCGTTAATAAATGGGTACTAATTTACCCACCATTTGCAGGTACCCGTTTAAGATATTCATTTACTATTTGTGACGGATTTTACCCGTAGATATCTATCGATGCAGATATTTTTTTTTCCATTACTACTCTTATCGATTACACAATCCAAACAACTTCTAAATTACATATTAAAAAAAGAACTTTCACTAGTACAATAAAGAAATATTGCATCAGGATTTTTGGACATATTTCATCGGTTTTATATTAAAAAAATAGAAAGTCGAAATTCTAAAATAGTATCAAACATATTATAAAAGATGAATTTTGTGATGACCAATTTTTTTTTTTACTATTTTTTTATATTACACTTAAAAAAATTTAACACATAATTCTACAATAACATATAATATACTTAAAATATACACACACACACACACACACACACACACACACACACACACACACACATATATATATATATATATATATATATATATTTATATATTGGGTTAAGTATGTAATTTATTCAAGGAAAGGAAAAATTACATTTCATTCTCTCAATCTCTAAGGAGAAAACAATGACAACCCCTCTCTTGGAAATAGAAAAAATTGATACAAGGAGAACCTTAAAGGAAAAAACTAACATTCTCTCTTTTAGAGGATAAACTAATATTCTCTCAATTATTTTCTCAAGCAATAAAGCAAAAGGAATAGAAAGGAAGAAACTTTGGGATGATTTCCTAAGGAAACATTGAACTCCTTTTATAACATGAAAAGTAACTCCCAAAGTAAGTTCCCACAAATGTGGGACTTCTTTTCTAACAATCTCTCACTTGAAGATTTTGATGAAATTAATCAAATCTTCATACTATGCTTTATTCTCTGCCTTCATGTTGTTTGTTCTTCTGATAGACTTCAGTAAGATCGAATCCATGTAGACTTCATTGACACATAATATTGATCCTCTAAAACGCAATGCAACACTTGAGGTTCCTTCTAAGGACCTCTTATCAATATTTCACTCCTCTCCACCAAACCTGCCATGAACCTACTAACCACTCTCACTACTTATGCAATGTCTGGTCTTGTACACATTATAACATTCATAAGGTTGTCCACCATCGATGCACTTAGTACTCAAGACTTCTTCATCCTCTTCGCTTCACCGCTATGACTTATATGTAAGGAATAATTGAAAGAAAGTGTGATAGAAATTGGCTTGCAATCTTGCATGTTTAAGTGCCGCAAGATTATCAATAGGTATTTCTTCTGAGAAAGTCAAATGTTCCTATCTTTTTTGTCTCGGTAAATTTGCATCCTTGAAATCCTTGTTTGTTGGTTCTAAGTCCTTCTTCTCATATTCCCTAGCCAATTGTGCCTTTAATTCCTGGATTTGAACTTTGTTGGGGCCAACCTCCAACATGTCATCCACATACAACATCAATGGTCTAAACACTTGTTCTGTTGTAACAAAAACTTATGAAGGAACCAAACCTCTTGTACAAACACCTGAGCGCCTCTTTAAACTGTAAAGAGATTTGTTCAACCTTGCAAACTAAGTTTTCTTGTTCTTTAACGCCTTCTGGTTGGAGCATTGTTTCATTTCTGCTTAACAATAACCTTGTGGGTAGTGGGACCCACAAGTGATATCCCTTCACATTGTTAGCATAGCTCAAGCACATAGTTTTTCCCAGTTTCAAGTTCTACTTGTGCTTTGGATTCCTTGAACTGGTAACAACACATTTAACTTCCTCTTGACGTAGTACATCCACAATCTCCTGGAGTAAACTTTTATTCTCCTAGGAATAAATAACTTTGGTGATTCCCTTACATCAGGATGAACCAAGTCTTCTTGTGTTTCTTTTAAAAGGTAGTCAAACTAGCAATCTGTGATCTATGTCTATGTGTGTTGGCTTATCACACAATGCTCATGCAAAGGTAAAACAACCTTCTTAAGCCTGAGTAAGAGATTACATTCCACATGGATTTGCAAACTTCGCTCTGACTTATACCCAAGTTTACGATGTCACGTCAACACCGCTTCTTCTTGACTTTTCGATGCTACCATTGCATTAGCTTCCTACAATGTATCTCCCACAAGCACGTACACATCTGTCATGACCTTCTAAGCTTTCATGACTTACCAGAACTCCCCTCTTCTTCATAGAATATCTTCGTCCTCCGAGGTACTTGCCATACAACCTTGTGAGGTTGATGTCGTAGAGTTCTTATCTCCATTCTTCCAATGCCAACAATATTTCTTCATATGCCCTCTTTTGCCACAATGGTAGCATTTGAGATGCTTCTTACTTTCAGATCTATCATGAGACTGACTCCCACTAGATCCATGTTCTGTTGATCTACCTTTCGTCATCACCAAAGCTTGCGTTTGCTTTGCATTTTCCATCATATCCTCTTTGTTCTTTCGCCTGGATTCTTCTTTAAGAACAGCTCTGAAAACATCCTCAAAGTGTAGGAGGTCAACAACGTTGTAGTTTGTAATGTTGATGACGAGCTGATCATATGAATCAAGTAAACTCTGTAGTAGAAGTTCTGCAATTCATTTTCAATTATGTTGAAATCTACTGCTGAAAGTTGGGCAAACAATGTATTTAGATTGTTGATGTGGTCTGTCACCGATGTGGACTCACTCATTTGAAGAGTATATAGTTTTCTCTTCAAGAATATTCTTGTGTAAAGTGACTTAACCTCGTACAGACTTGTGAGAGTATTCCATATCTCCCTCGTTGTAGTATTCTCTACAATGCTGGATAAAACCGCATCTGTCAATGCTAAGTTCCAATTTGCTATAGCATTGTTATCTATTTCCTTCCACTTTTGTTATGTAATGTCCCCTAGGTTTTTCTTCAATTGTCACTAGACAATTGTCCTTTCTCAAAATTGCTTTCATCTTTAGTTTCCACAATGAGAATTTTTTTCCATTGAACTTCTCTATCTCGTATCTTGTTGACATGGCTTTAAAACCAACTTATGCATTTCTCACTATGACTAATATTGTCTACTGGAACAATGGAGGCAGACCGTGAACCAGTGCACTAGGTAATTCCCAAGAAAGAGAGATGGGTCATTAATGGACACGCTTAAGTACCAAGTCTTTCCTATCCAGAACTTTCCTAGACATACACTTTAACATTACCATTCTTTATCAACTATCACAACATTATTCTAATGACAATAGCAGCGAAATATAATCACACGAACCAACAACTCTGAGACAACTAAAATAAAAGACTAAAATAAAGGAACAAAAACAGATAATAGGCAATGAATATAATTTATTTAAGAAAAGGAAAAATTACATACCATTCTTTCAATCTCCAAGGAGAAAACAATGACAACCTCTCTCTTGAAAATAGGAAAAATTAATAGAAGGAGAACCTTAAAAGAAAAAAAAACTAACCTTCTCTCTTAAAGGAGAAACTAATATTTTCTCTTAATTCTTCTCTCAACCAATAAAGCAAAAGGAATAGAAAGGGAAAGAAATGATTTCCTAAGGAAAAAATGGGTTCCTTTTATAACATGAAAAGTAAACCCCAAAGTAAATTCTCATCGATGTGAGATTTATTTTCTAACATTTAGGAAGGTGATGGTAGAATTTCTCGTTCTTTGAAATGTTACCGAATTATTTATTACATTTGTTTGTCATGCGTTTCTTGGAAAGATTGCTACCATACTGGTAAAGAATTCCCTTCAGATCTTTGATTTGTTAATAGAGTTGTAGCCATGTCTCTAATAGCTTGTACTGCTTCAGTCAACTCATTGTTCCTTCTATTGTTCGTCATCTGGGATTGTATGAGTTAGTAAAAAAAATCTGATGATGAAAGCATTTCATAGGTCTCGCATGAAACGATGCTCTGATACCATCTAATTGTGACAACCAAATTTTTTTCCTTACTATTATTTTTTTATATTACACTTATAAAATTCTAACACATAATTCTACAATAACATATAACATACTTAAAATATTCACATATACATATATTTATATATTTTATAGTCCTATATGCGTCTTATATTTACATCATTTGATATATACTATATTTCCTATACTAGAAGAGGAAGGAGTATTATTTATTTATAGTTTCTCCCTCATATACTAGCCTTCAAGCATGTGAAGGAAAATAGTTATGGATAAGGTTCACGTGGACTATTGGGGTAATTAGAAAGCGAATTCAATCTATCCTTCAAGGATAATCAGTGCATTTGGAGCATTTAGGAAGGTGATGGTAGAATTTTCCGTTCCTTGAAATGTTACCAAATTATTTACCGCATTTGTTTGTCATGCGTTTCATGGAAAGACTACTACGATATTGACAAAGGATGGGTCGGGCATGTTAGGGGCGACCATCTACAATGAGATTATAAAATTTTTTTTATACACAATCATAACATAGGAAAGTGAAACAAATATCACATAAAAATATAACATATCTTAATAAAATAAAATGAAATGAAAACTCTTTCAAATTCATGAAACTAGATTTTTATCATATTTTATAAAGATTTTGATTAGTTTTATAGTGACTAGTCAGGATCAATAAGTCTCATCATAATCAACAAAGTAACCCAAGAAGATCTCATGTTGAGTAATATCTACTCATTTAAATCTCCAAGGTCATACCTCTAACTACAATAATTAAATATTCATTTATCATAAATTTTGATATTAAACCATATAATTGTATAAATAAATAAATAGGATAAATGCATAACTGGAAACAAATATAAATAAATAATGAGGACTAATACATATTTGGAAGTAAATATAAATAAATAAATGAGAGTAAATATAAATATGATCAATGCACACCTAGAGATGAATATAAATAAATAAATAAATAAATAAGAACGAGAACTAAATATAAATTAGAATGAGGTTAGGAACATCTCACTTAAGATAAATATAGAAATAAAAATAATTATGAAGATATAAAAATAATAAAAATAAAAAGATAAAATGATAAATATTTCTTCCCCTTTATTTTTTTTCTTAGTATCTCTCTTCTCCTCTCCCCTTACATTTACCTCATCCTATTTATAGTAACATTTACCATCATTACATTTAGTTAGAATGCACTATATTTTCTCTTTCTTGTTTCAGTTTCTGGGTTAGTCTCGTTAGTTAAAGATTAGGCTTTCTAGATTTTTTTTATCATGTATTACATTAAAACTAAATAACATTAATTGTCCATCTTCTCATATGTTATCCACTGCTTATGCATGCACATGAAGGAGAAATTGTGATGCAAGTTCATTTTGTATTCTATATAATTGAAAGAGTGTCTCCTCTTTTCATTGTATTACCATTATATAATATATTTTATTATAACTGGAAAAAAATATTTTGTCGTAGTTTATACATATAAGTATTATAATTTATTTTATTATTTAAAGTATATTATTTATTATAATATTTTTATTATAATTATTTTAATTATAAACACTTAATTAATTTTGATTTCCTGAATATTCATAATTTTTATATTTATATGTTTACATGTTCTTAATTTATAAAAGATATAATATATATATATATATATATATATATATATATATATATATATAAAGTAATGCATAAATTTTTTTTATAAAAAAATATTGTGATTTAAATTTTGAGATATTACAAATTTTAAAATAGAATTCAATATTATTTGGAATGAGCATTATAAAATAACAATAAAAGGTATTATAGAATTATATTAAATAAACACCATTTATATAGGTGTTGATAAGATATTCTAAATCAATAATATGTTTCGGTATGCATACAGAATGCATAGTCTACAGAAACATTTTCATTATTTTAAATTAGTGGAAACACGAGCGAATAAATTATAACTATTATTTTTGTTATTATAATTAGAAAATTAAATATAAATAAATTTTACAATTTTATTTAAAATTTTTTATTTAAATTTAAAAAATAATAAAATAATTATTTTAATTAATTTAATTAATTTTTTTTATTCAAATGTTAAATTTGAAAAACAAATATGAATACAAAATAAAAATCTATTTTAAACATATCAGCATGATCTTGTCACGTATGTGAGTAATATATAAATTATATATATATATATATATATATATATATATATATATATTTATATTCATTAATAAAATTAATGGAGAAAAAAAGAAAAAAATATAAAATAAGTACTAATAAATGAAAAAAAATTGTTAAATAAGTCTTATAAAAAATATGTAAAAGTAACTGTTACTTTAAAAAAAAATGAATAAATCATTTACCATAAAAAATAAAATAAAAATAGTAATTATGGACAAAAGAGGAATTATCTATAGACAAGTGTGAATATGTTAAGAAATATTAGAATTATGAAGAAAAAAAAATGGTGCAGGTAGAACAGTTCGTGGGGATTCAGAAGACAAAAGACCCATGACTACTTTGACTTGAGCCATTTCTTTTTGCACTCCACAATTTTAATTTGTACCCTTCCTGAGTTGGTGAAATGACCAACATAAGCAATTAATTTCGGAAAATAACATTTAAAATTTTTAAATTCATAGGGGTACAGATTGAAATTAAAGAGGGCAAGAAGAAATTACCCTTAACTTTGAGAGGAATATCTGAAGGCCCAAATTTCTCAAACCAATATCTGGTAACCCATTGCAAGAGGCAGAGACGGTGTATAACATTTTCTTCATAAACATTTTTAGAAAAAAAGTAAGAAAAAAATTAAAATTACTCTTTTATAATTTAATTTAAATAAATTCTCTCGTACATATTTTATATTTTAATTTTTTTTTACTTTTATGTAAGTTAATTTTAATTTGTAGAATAATTTATTTCTTTTTTATTTCTTTTTTTTTCTAAAAGTACTTACACAAAAAACTCGTTAAAATAATTTAATATATTTTGAGAGAGATAAAAAAAAATACCAAAACTTTCAAAATATTTTTTTTTATTGTATACATTGGAATTAAGAAATATACATTAAATTTGTAAGAGTATTTTTTACGGCTTTAATCCAAACACCACCTTAGTCTTTAAGAGTTCACATTGCACTCACTCATGTAAAAAAAATAAAAATAAAAAATAAAAAAATAAACTTCATTCTCACTTAATCAATGTTGATCATTAAATAATAAATAAATGCATTTACCTAAGAGTTTAAATTGCTGCTACATAATGTGCATAACTACCGCTGCTTTTAATTCAAAACCTAATTAAATGTTACTTTCCTTCATCTGCTATACACTCACATTTAACCAAAGAAAAATTCATTTTTTATTCTCTATAATTGCTTAAAAACCAACGTTTAAAATTCATATATTCTTTTAGAAATATAATCCAAAATATATTCAAATAAAAATTAGAAACATTTCTAAACTTATAGATTTAATATTTGCATGATCCAGTTAATAGATTGTTTGACTAGTATCAAAGTCAGTTTTTAACAAAATTTCATGTTTAGATTTATAATTAAGAAAAAAAATCTTACTAGTAGGTATTAATAAGTTGTTACACAGATTAATTCTTTATAAAATCGGTAAATATTCTTTGAGCAAAGTTGTTATAAAAAAAAGGTTAAATAGTCTTTTTTTTATTATTATAGTACTATGATAAAAAAAATTTAATTCAACCATATTATTTTGAATTCTTAATTTAATCTCCTTTTTATTTTAGAATACTTGACATGAACAATAGGTTGGGAATTCACATAGGATAGAAATAAGAAGTTGAGCATTCTAAAAAACTCATAAATTTATTGTTTTAAGATTTTTTATTGAAAGTAGTGTCAATTTTTTATGTGTCTTAAATTCATGTATCATTAGTATTGTGTTTCCTTACTAAATTTTCTTCTTGAAAGATTTATTATCAGAGTTTATGGTTCATCTTGATGACCGGCTCAGATGAGTATAATATGAGTGGAGAATCCTAGATGTAAGGATTCCTTGTAATGAAAGTCGTTCTTCAATCATGGTATAGTAGCGGTATAAAAAGATCAATATTTCAAGGGTACTCGTTATTCTTGGAAATATTTTCACTCTAGAAAAAATGTACCGATGTGGAAGAAACTCATCATTGAGAAGGAGATAACTGAAAATGTAAGTGTAAGTTTAAGTCCTACATTCAAAAGAAATGAGAAAACATTTTATAAGGTAAAATATCCTTAAATTTTGTTAAGGTTTTGAGTTGAATGTGATGCCAATAGATTATATGGATTGAACTCATGTGTCATTAATGTTGTATCTTTCTAATAAAAATTATAAATATTAATAAGGAACATTACTAGCATGTCATTTTCACTATAAATTTAATAAAAAAATAGTTGACTATTTTTTATCTTTTAAATTTGGATAAATTGAGATTAACACCAAACTAAAAGAATCATCGGAGTAAAAAAAAGGTTATTTAACCTAAATAAAAAGTTGTCTTTCATTATTTTCTCTCTTCTCTTTTATTTTAGCCAAACATTATGTGTATGTAGCACACCACACCCTACACACCAAAGTGTGAGAGCTAAATGTTTAGACTAATAATGCACGCAGAAAGTAAGGCCTAATAATATTAAGCACTTTCCAAGTTTCAACCCTATGCATTATTCTTCTTGCTTCACCTTTCTATTTAATTCAATGCCAAATGTTTCATGCAACAAAACAATTCAATTTGAAATGCTTTTTTTTCCTTACCAAATCGGTGATTAATGGCTATAGCTATTAAAATAAGTTTGTGAGTAGGTTCTAAAAATTCATAAAATGGACCACGTTTGGTTTACAAAACTTATTATTAACTTAGATGAAATATCTTTTTACTTGATTTATTTAACTTGCTTTTCATATGGACATAATACTTTTTAACACTTTTAGAATAATATATTTTCTTTTATAAAATATAATATAATATATTGAACACTATTGAAATATAACGTGTTCACACTATTTCTCTACTGTATCTCCATAATACACTGATTACCAATAAGTTTTGACGTTTTAAAATATATTAAAAAGATATTTAAAATATCAACACAATGTATTTTTAATACTCAACAGATGACAACGTCCGACCAAAAAACTAATAGAGAATCTGAACTCGTTATTAAGAAGATAAATTCTTATTACAAATATAACAATTATTTTTAGTTACATCATCATGGTAGTAAGTTAACAATTTCAAGATTCTTAGATGAATTTCTACTTCAATGCAACATTTAATATTAACTTAGATTAATTTACTTACTTATTCATATTCATTAATATTAAAATTTGCTGATAAATCTAGATAAGTATACCTAATCTTAATAATACTACTTATGAGTGGTGTGTTAAATATCACGCGTGTGATATATATATATATATATATATATATATATATATATATATATATATATATATATATATATATATTAAATACTTTTTTAAAAAACTATATTATCTCTTGTATTAATAATATCGATTAGTATATTCACAGTAGTTTTTATTTTTCAGTATTACACTTAAATTAGTGGGAAAAAAAAACTATTGAGCTATTTGTTCATTTTTCATTCTATTTGCCATTTTTTTATCAAAGATTTGCACATATCTTAAAAACCGTACCAGCTATTAGGCACAAGTTGAAAGTTTAAATCCGTACTAATAAATTGTTTTTAATAATTAAATTATATGTAAATAATGTGAAAATGTAATATTATCATTTAATTGTTCTAAATACTAAAAATAATATTTTACAAGCTTTTAACCTCCAAAATAGAAAGAAAAAAACATTTCAAAAACTATTTAAATTTAAAGGTTAATCATGCATATTAATATTATTTAAAATATAAAAAATTCAAAAGAAAAATGATAGATACTTTTTTGTAATAACTTAGAAAATAATATTTTAGAATTGATAATGGTTTTAAAATAGTGAAACTTGATTATAATAATATTAAAACATTAAAGTATAAATATAAATTTTATAAACGTGTTTTATTATTTTAAAACATATTATATATCTGAAAATCATTTTTCTAGAGCTATCTACCTTTTCTCTTATCTATCTTGCACTCTATTCTTCTGTTTGAAATCTAAGAACATTAGAGTGATCATTTGTGTGAGCTATTTCCTTCCGGCTGATCAATTTTTTCATTTGAGTAAGTTGAAATTCTACTCTTTTTCCCTTGGTCAAATCGGTTTTCCTCTTGCATTTAAGTGTTCTCTGCTTGCATGTGACTTAGGAGTCATCAATGTGAGTCTCTGTTGATAAGTGATCACAATGGTATGACTTGATTATACTTGTGATGTTTCTACATGTAGATAGAGCATCCTATGGAATTGAAAGTGCTTTGATGTTTTAGGAGCTGTTAGAATTGTCTTGCAAGTAACGTAAGCTAATTTTATGCTTTTGCATGTGGTCATTTGATCAAATTGTAGGCTGTAAATTGGATGTGATCAAACCTTGAGTTTGAATTATTAATTGTTTTAATTTGTACTGTTTTGATTGCACAATATGTATTACATGTATTTAAATTATGCTCAAGTATGTGGTTTTATTTTGCTAGATGGTTTTTATGTGAACTTGAATGAGAGAGTTTTAAATTGGGCAATTGAATATATTGGTACTAGTTAGGAAGTGTTTTTGAATAAGATAAAACTAATAAAGGAGTTGAAAGCACCAATTTGAACATGGAGCAAATTAAAACTCTACCATTCATGAATTTTTCTGTCATGGTTGGGCAGTATTAGGTAGGTCGTTCGGCGCAAATATCAAAATTCAAGTCAAAGAGGAAGTTTCGTTTAAGGCGCTAGATGATGGTTTGAACCGCTGGACACACTTGTTTTAGGGAGCTTTAGTGGCCTCTAGAGTTGAGCATTGGTTTGCACCACTAGATGTGCTTATCACACAGAGCTTCAAGGGTCACCATCGTTAGGCACCGACCTATGTTGTTGGGCACTCAATGGACAGTGAGCCCTTGTGACGTTAGCGTTGGGCACCCCTTAGGTACTATCAAGCACCAATCTCTGCTGCTAGTTTCGTTTCACATTTTTACCTGTTTTGACTGTTGATATTATTGATTTTCCAAAGGTTGTAGTGATGGTATGAGTTGGTATAATTCAAGGAATTCCATGGGAAAAATCCAATTTGTTATGAATATCTTTATCTTATGCATTGAAGTAAGGATTCAAATTGGAGCTATTTTGACACTCTACTAAACAATTCACACTCATGTAGAGTAGAATTGGGTTGGATGGTGAAAGTAACAAGTCTTAATCTTTGGACTGCTCCAGGGTTCATATGACGGTGGGAAGACTAACCTTGTGTGTGAGAGGGTGAAACTCGTTGGCAGTAACTTTGCAAAGCAATAGTCGCCATCACAAGTGCTTATTTCCAATGAATCTGACCTCGACACATGTATCTAGATAATTGAATCCATATGTGTATGTTGAGGCGTGCTATTTTAGTATGATATCTATTTTGAAGGGTATGGTTGCTATGTATTATAAAATTAATGTATATGACGTTCCTTTTGTAAATTAGATTATCCTCATATTTTTATTAACTTTGTTATGTTTGTATTATTCGTTTACAATATCATTATTAAATGGTGTGAACAGATCAAGAAACAAGTGTTCATATAACTTAAGAAGGGAAGGATGCAACTTTTTAGTTATAGGTTATGAAAACTTTGTTTTGTTTCTATCTTTTGAAAAACTTGTACTCCTTTTGTGTTGTTTATAGTTTTATTTTGGTGTGTATATGTAACTACCTTATCCAATACCTCTTTTCAGATACATGTAATAATATATTCATATATTTTGCCTCCTTGTTGATGATTACTAGAATTGAAATGTTTTGTTTATTAATATTGCACTATTAAATGGCATGTTACACTTTCAATATTTTTAAATAAAAAAATCAAAATAATATTCTCTTAAAACATTTTTTAATAATTCACGTTGAAGCAATTTTTAAACAATTCGCCAACTTTTACATTATTTCAATTCAAGCTGAGTTTTACGATTTAAATGGACAGAATATTAAACTATCTTGTCACTTTTCTTCCTATTACAAATATTTTTATAAGCAATAATTGTATTTTTTTTTTTTTTATTTCTAACATCAGCAGCATAAAGTTTGCCCTAACTAATTTTTTTCTTACTTGACAAAACCAGGTTTATATTTTCAATACTCCTTCAAGTCTTACTCTATTACAGTTATGTTTCTTATTTGGCAATTCTTTTACTATTATTTTAGAAGAAAGAAAAAAATCAAGAAAAATTAGTCATACTTCAAGGAGAGAATACATATTATAGCAATTGAATCAAAGTGTTCCACAGTTAAAATGTGACTAATTATAACAATGAAATTGAAATTAATTGCTGCCTCAAGTTGTACCAATAATTTAACTAACCCTAATTAACAAATTAATCAACAAATTTAACTACAATAACATTCTTTTGTAAAATTAACTTTCACACTAGACAAGATAATTCATCCATATTCAAGATTTATCACCAAAAGAGAGAAAATTTTCCTAATTAGTAACACATCAATCTCAAAGTGTCAAACTCATTTTGAAAAGTATATATTTTTTTTCTTTTGTAAATTGCAATGAGCTATGTGGACTATACAAAGTGAGAAAGAAGAGAGAAGAAAAATGATTACGTTTTTTGTCGGAAGAAAAAAAAGAAAAAAGAAAAAAAGAATCTACAAACGGAAACGGACAAAACACAAGCCCGTACCACGGTCCGCAAAATCAACGGTTGTGCGGGTTCCTGCCGAAATCCGCGAGCTTCCGCGACCGGTTGGCACAAAACGACGCCGCAGAGGATATGTGGTGGGGCCCACCAGCACCCATTTCCTGGCCCAATCCTTTACTATTATTGGTAATATTATTGTTATGGGTCCAATGCTGGTTCTGGTTCGGACTCGCCCGAACCAGAGGACTCAGACAGAACGCCATGCTCGTCGACAGTCCCTTCGTTCCGCCGCTGAGCCGAGACCGCCGATGTGCCGTCGCCGGCGTCGGATTCTGTCTCTGAGGCGAACTCTCCGTCGAATTCCCGGAATCGGACCGCTCCTGCGCCGCCTCGTCGCTGAAATCGGCCGCCGTCGACGGCGACATACCTCGATCCGCGCGCCGGCCTCTCCTTCTGTCGGTTTCGCCGCCTCTGTGGTGGCGCGCGGGGAGCATCATCGCGAACCACGACGACGCCGTGGACCGTTCCTCGCACGGTTCCCGACGCGCGGCGGCGGCCTCCGTCTTGTGCGATCTGCCGCGGAAGATGTTCGAGAGGATCCAGAATCTGCCGCCGCCGTGTCTCCTCTTCTCCGCCGCAGCTCCGCCGTCTCTCGCGGCGGGTTTAGCCTGCGGCGTGCCGTAGAACAGCCTCTCTCGGCGGCTGTCGCAGTCGGATTTCCTGCGCGCGACGTAGGGGGACACCGAGCGCGGGAAATTGATCGGCGCCGTTTTCTCCTCCGCCTTGGGCTTCCGTTCTCGTTGCGGAGATGCGTTTTCTCCTGATTGGGCTTGTGCATGGGCCTGAACCTGGGCTGCGTAGATAGGCTGGAGACGCTCCCGGAGACACGAAGCGCAAACGCCGATGGTGCTGGTGAGGTCAGGTAAGTGCTTCTTACACCTCATTGTTGCGTTTTATTTAAAAATACGACACCGTTTCTCGTTTTATATATCTCGGTGCTGGCAATGGTGTCGTTGCGAGTTAGGAGAGAAAAGAAAAAGCGAAGGATCTGACGAAGAATTTAAAGGAAAAAGCTTTGTCTTGTTCTTGCAAACACAAATAAACAAACAAATAGAAAAGGAGAGAAAGAGAGAGAGGGTTTGCTTAGTGTGGGTTTGAAGGTAAATAGAGAATTAAAAATGCGAAGAATAAGAGAAAAAATAAATAAATAAAAAAAAGAGAAAGAGAGGGTCAAAGAAAGTTACTTGGCATGATGGAAAAAGATGGAGGACCAGCTTTGTTAACAAGTTGGATAAGGAAAGGGTTTGGTTGATTACAACACCCCCCATTGGGGTCTGTCTTATTATTATCCATTAATTTTCCAATGGCTGCTTAATTTATTCATCAAAATAGTAAATCTCATAAACCCATACCATAACTGTTACAACTAATTCCTCTTTCTTTATCCAACAAAAGCTAATTTATTCATAAATGCTCATTAAAACTCTTTACTTACTCCATAAATATTTTTTTCTTTTTTCATATCCACCTTTTACAAATATTTTCTTGTGCAATTATCATACCAATATTTATTTTTATGAATGAAAATTGTTTTGTGTGTGGGATTAGTTTATTTTAACATGTGCTGGTGAACATGGATTAGAAAGTGGGAGGGGGAGAGAGAAATTTTTAATGGGTTTGATGAAAATATAAAATGCTGAGAAAGAAGCAATCGGAAGGGTGTTGACTTTTGATTAGATATTTAAGATTAGATAATTATAATGATTAATTGATGTAATGTTTTGTCTTGCGGGGTTTCTTGGTTTTCGATAAGATAACAAATCATTGGTTTTTCATTTTTTTTATTTCCCAGTAGTATTTGTGAGAACGTGTATTTACTAGTTTTTTTTTTCTCTCTCACTAGATTAATAAATTATAAATTTAATTTATTTGATTACTTTAAAAGTAATTAATTAATTAAACATTCTCTTATTTATTTAATAGTTGTTTAATTACCAAGTCTATTGTCCCCTTATTCATACGTGACCGGTGTTTTGCGGAGAACCGGAATTTGTTGACTTTTTGTTTAATAGTAATTTTAAGATAAAAGTTTTCGAATTCACAGTTCTTTTGAGTCCATAAAACAATGTTGTTATTATTTCTTTTTTATAATTACATTCAGACAAAATATGTGTAAGATAAGGTGAATGTTTTTTATATTATTATCTAATTAAAAAATTACTGTATATAATAAATTTATTAATTTTAAACGGTTATTTCAAAATTATATTAACAATAAATTTTTATTATAATAGTGTATAAATAAAATTATAAAAAATTAAACAAATTTATAAATTATTAACATATTGGTATCTCATAAACTTTCCTTTTTCACTTTTTTACTAACTGTGGTCTGGTTGGACGTGAACTTGAATCTTCAGGGTGACGTTAATTTGTTGGACCTAGTCCTCTTTAAATTGATTCACTTAAAAATTTGAATTTTTAACCAAATTAAATTATTCTTAAACATGTACTTAGTCTTATTTTTATCTTTTCTAAGATATTAGTGTTCTTACGTTGTTTTAAAACTATCTTGTGTCTTCACATTATTATTAGGAAATTTAATTTAATGAAAATTAATATTATTAGGAAATTAAATTAAAGACTGTTTGCTCTATACTACTATTGGAGTATCAAATGCATTCAATTTTTTAATTAACAGAAGTATAGTTCCAGTATCATTATAATGACACTTTATGATCCTCTTTTTTCGAAAATATCGCAATCCTCTCTTTGAAATTATTGTGCTTCAAACTTTACTTTGTAATAATGAGAATAAAGTGTCTACAAGATCTTTATTTTACCTTCTTTTCACTCAACATAAATGAGCTTTACAGCTTTAGACAATGAAACAAAACTGCAAAAAAATACATAAAGTTTAAACTATAATTTTAGTACTCACTATTAATTGCTAATGATAATTATTGATTACCGATAAAAAGCTTTTTTACACTAAATGGCTTAATTTGTCTCAATGAGAGAAACTATAACATATTTTCTAATTTAAATTAATGGAAAATAATATAATTTGGAAAAGTTACATAATTTTTTTTTTTACTAATTAACTTATGTGAAACCAATTTTAACTTATTAAAGAAATAATTTTATTTTATTCTATTTTTTATAGTTCTTTTTTCACAAAATTACTAAAATCCTATCCCTAGTTTCAAGTCCAAAAGGATTCGTTTAGTTTAAAAAGTTAATTTCCTTTATTTATAACTATATATAAGCGAAATGCTGTTTTGGTATAAAAACATTTATGTGTATCTTATTTATTATTATAATAAATATTATCATTACTATGAATATTTCTTTCATAATTTTATTTACAATTTTTCACATCGTTTAATAATACATTATATTCATTATTTATTGTATAATCACTGTTATCACTTCTGTTTTATATTATAAAAGTATCCAGTGTTTTTTTTTTTAATCTCACTAGTATGTTACAAGAGGATTTGGTGAAAAGGTGACACCAAAAGTAAGGAGCTGTATTTAGATTTTTAAATTGATGTACCTAATTGGTTGGTGAGTTATAACTCATTAAATTAAATATTGCAATTTACGAGCAACGGATATATGAAAATGAAAAAATAAAATAAACTATTTCATCTATGCTATGCTAAAGTTTACATTTTAGATTGTTTTTACCAACACTTAGTTATATTCTTACTTTTTTTCAACCTTTGTTGGTTGGAATTGTTACTTTATTTGGTGTAAATAATTGTACTTGTAGGTTTAATGTGGAAATATTTTAACCTATTCAATTGGCATTTTTACTTTTCAGAAAGAGGGTAAGTATTTGCTACGCAGTTAATGCAAATAAAGCCATTTATTTATTATGTGTAAGAACTTTTGTTTTAATATTGCAGGACACTCTTTATTTTGTTTGTTAACCGACACAAGCTTCGCATTTACAATACAACTAAAATCAAAATGAAAAAAATAAAAACACATTTCAAATTTATTATTTATTATTTCTAAGAAATTAAAGTATATACAATAAAACTCTTGTTTTCTTCACATATTCGATTCGATATTTTTAATATTTTCACTTTCTTCTTACTGACACACATGTCATGTATGTATATTTTAAATATGCATGATATTATATTAGTAGATGATGATAATATAATATTTTTAAGTTAATATACAAAATAAAAGATAAAAAAATAATAGTTGATAAATAAAAAAAAAGAAAAAAAACAAATATAAACGGCCTTTTAATTGCAATTGTTTCAAGCTTTTCTACTAATTTTGTTTTGTTTTCTTGATTTATTTTATCTTTACCTCAAATAAAAATTTCAAATTTTTAAATGTGAATAACTAAAAAAAAAGTGTATTTGATTGTTTTATTTATTAAAAAAGTGACGTATAATATAAGTTATGTATTAAAAGTGTCATTATTGTAAGCTTTAATTATAGTAATTTATATGCTTATAAAGGTTTATTTGTTATAAATATTTATCATATATACCACGTGTTAAATGCTAAAAATATTAAAGAAAATATGTCATGCATTCATTATACAACATAAGTGTATGTAGTAAGTTTTTTGAGTGTCATATCAATTTTCTTAAATTGTCATATCATCTCTACTTTATAATTAGTTAATAGAAAACAAAATACTTTACATTTTAAGTGTATAACTTAAGTTTGGTTCGGATAAAAGGATGAAGAGCGAGAAAGTAGAACAAGAAAAGATTTTTGAATTAATAAAAAAATGAAATAAAATATTCTTCTACTAATTTCTTTTATTTTAATATATGTTGATTATTAATTATTATATTAAAAACATAAATATTAATTAATACGTACTAATCTATTATGTCCAAAATATAATCACTTATATTACTTTTTACTAAACATTATGAGAAAATATATATAAAAGAAAAAGACGAGAAATATTGAAGCCTTTGTGATGGGAAATTTGTATTAATAATTAATGTACTGAAACTTTCTCTCTACTTAAGTAATGTTAAAACCAAAAACTATGTACATTATTTTACCTATAATAAATTATATTCCTTGCTTGGTTGGCAACCTCACAGATAATGTTATGCTATTGATTGTTGTTTTGTTATAAGTTCAAATAATTGTAGTTTGTTGAACATGTCAAATAATTCATTTTTTTTTTCAAATTGTTTTCGGATAGTGAAAAACTTTCTTTCTACTAGTTATGAAATTGACGTAAAACGAAAAACAACTTCCTTTTATGATTTTATTTCAAGAGCTTTTTCATATATGTTTAATCAAATTATTTTTTTCACGAGTTAAAATTAACTCATGCACTCAATTTTATAAAATTGGTGGCATCTTAAAATATAAAATTTGGTTTTAATTTAATAGTTTTGCTTTGTCTTTTTCTCCTTTCAATATTTCGTTTTATTGAGAAAATGGTATAAAATAAAAGTTACCCTTAAACGGTGGTGTTTATATGTTAAGTGACGCAAGCATGACACGAGCAATGCAACTTAATTAGGGAAGAAATTTTTTTTATAGATAACTAATTCATTACAAGTTTAATGTTAATATATTTTTATCCGAATTAATAAAGAAACATTGTTTATAATTTTAATAATAATTATTATCAAAAGTCAGAAAGAGTAGTATCTATAATGATTTTTGATGAATAAAAATGTAAAATTATTTTTTATTATGGATAAGTACTTTGTTTGTATTTTATTATTTAGGTGTACAAAAGAACAGAAAAGGAAGACGACAATTTCTGATAATCTGGGGCATACGCCAGCAGCCAATGACAAAGTCCCAGGAATGAATTTGAATATTTCTTCTTTATATATATATATATATATATATATATATATATATATATCTATATATATATATATATATATATATATATATATATATATATATATATATATATATATATATATATATATATATATAACTATTTTCTCAAATAAATAAGCAACTTTTCTATGGAATCCACACAGTCGCAAAAATGTAATGTCAAAACCTTTGAATATTTCTATGAAGGAACTGTGTTTATCAGAAATGGAAGTAGTGATGACTTTGAAATATTAGTCGTGAAGATAGGATAATAATATTTTGTTTTTTGTTTTAATTAAGTTTTAAGTGTTTTATAAATTTATTTATTTTAGTTTATTTTTTTATATTTCTTTTTTAGTTTATTGAATGTTCAAAATTTTTATATATTCCTAATTAAATGTATATATAATTAATGTTTTTATTTAATGATATGATTATTATTTTATTCCATCAGTTTTTTTATTTTTTGTCAATCTTCATATTTTAAAATATGATTAATATAAAACAATATTATAGTTAAAAAAATTATTTTGACACATATTTTATATTCTTCTGATATATTATTTTTCACTTTTTTATTACATAAAACATATTAAATGAGTGTAAGTATATCAATTTACTATTATCCTTATAGTTAATGTAAAGTGACAGATGATTATTATTATTTTAATTAACCTTGATACTTTTCTACATTAATTATAACATTTCATTTTTTTAACATGCGGAGACAAACTAACAAGACCACAAAATAAGATAAAATACATACTACCCATAAAAAAACTGCAAATTTATTTGAAAACATATAAATTTGTTAGAGACTTCAAATGATGTAAGCCTAATATTAATTTAAAAACTTAGTAAATACTAATTACAGTTAGCCTAATATTAATTTAACACGAGATTATTCATGGCACTTAAACCTCCCATAATCATCTCTCTAATCTACTTTTACTATATGTTATTATTATTATTTTTCTTTAATTGTTATGATGAGAGGGAGTTTATGTGAGAAAGCATGTGAAAAGATAAGACAAATGAAAACTTTGTGTAACTTTCTTTCAAAGCCGTGTTTATTAACACCATGTACAAGAATGTTATCATAACAACAAAGTTTGATTTATAATTGATTTCTTTTTCTCTCCTTTTTAGTTAAATTTAGGGTTTTTGTTTCACCTTTAATGTTTTATCAATTTTATTTGGAAGTATTAAAATGGGTTAATCTAACTCATCAAACATTTAAACCAGATTTAGTTGAAAAAATATATAAATTATACTTATTATAGGTTAGAATGAACCAGTTTATCTAGTTAGTAAATTAAGCAAGTTTAATCTGAAATGGTAGTGGTTTGACCTTTATAAAATTACTTAATTTATGATGTACCAAACTGTATGATTTGAAGATTCTTATCCCATAAGTCACATCCTCTTCAGACCCAATCACGAAACCTCTTATCAATCCTAAAGTCTTTTTAATTATTATTATTATTTTTATGGTATCTCTTTTTTTTATATATAATAATAATAATAATAATAAAAAAGTTAAAAAAATATATATACATATTTTTTAAACTTCTTCTTTTTTTTTATTATATATATATATATATATATATATATATCCAATGTAGAACTTTTTGACTCACTCTTGGACTATTTCCAACAAAAAATAATAAATTATAATTTAGAATTTTAGAGTTACCTTGCAAATAGATTTACTCCACACTCCATATGTACTAGTCAACTACTATAATTCAACCATGAAAGAAACTTCTATCGTAGTTAACATATTCTGTTCTTATAGGACAAAGTTGTACTCCATAAGCCTGCTAAATTGCTCTAGTGCTCGGTTACTGGCTTGGTGTCTTTCTACTCCGATGACGGCACATGGGTGCCTGCAAAAGACACTCTGATGCTCAAGTTAGCACTGGTGATGTCAGGGATTCAGAGAATATATTAATGTGTAATCATTGCATAGAACAATGTGCTATTTATACCTTTTTTACCTGTGGATCCCACCTAGAATGGGCCTTTGGGCCCAAAATACCTCTTTTAACTATTTCTGGATCTAGTGGAAGTAGATAAAATTACAATAAGAACCCTTCAAAGTTGTTAATGGGCAACTCACGAACTAAAGTGGCTCAGTACTACATACTTGTGGAAGATTTCAAGTATAAGGCATCCCGTAGGCGAACATGTGAGGTTGGGAGGTTAGGTACTCTTGGGCTGCATAATCAATTGATCGTTTATGGCTGCTTACTACATACTGAGGGGGGTTCCTTAGTGTAGAGTAAGCAGTCTTGTGGTTGTTAATATCTGCTTACTGCATACCAATGGGTTCCTTAGTATAGAGTAAGCGGATTCGTGGTTGTTGATGTCCGCTTACTGCATACTAAGGGGTTTCTCAATATAGAGTAAGTAGCTTCGTGGTTGATTATGTCCGCTTACTGCATACTAAGGGGTTCCTCAATATAGAGTAAGTGGCTTCACGGTTGCTGATATTCGCTTACTGCATACTAAGGGGTTTCTCAGTATAGAGTAAGCGGCTTCGTGGTTGCTGATCTCCGCTTACTGTATACTAAAGGGTTCCTTAGTATAGAGTAAGCAGCCTTGTGGTTGCTGATGTCCGCTTACTGTATACTAAGAGGTTCCTCAGTATAGAATAAGCAGCCCCGTGGTTGCTGATGTCCGCTTACTGCATACTAAGAGATTCCTGAATGTAGAGTAAGCGGCTTCATGGTTGCTGATGTCCGCTTACTACATACTAAGAGGTTCCTTAGTATAGAATAAGCGATTTTGTGGTTGTTGATGTCCAGTTACTGCATAGTAAGGGGTTTCTTAGTATAGAGTAAGCAACTTCATGGATGTTGATGTCCGCTTACTGCATATTAAGGGGTTTCTTAGTATAGAGTAAGTGGCTTCATGGGTTTGTGGTGTCTGCTTACTGCATACTGTATGTACTTGTTCCTGATTTGTAGTATGGTTAAAACACTTACTGTTTACTAAGGGGTTCCTTAGTATAGAATAGGTGGCCTTGAAGGTTGTTAGTGGTCATTTTTACTGTGTATTGTGTGTACTTGTATCTGGTTCATGGTGTAGTTGGGATATATTCAACCTTCACAAATATGAATAAACCCATCAATTTGGTTGATAGATTTTGTGCATATTGTTTTCTCTCTCCATAAAATGAACTCATCATAAGCATCTAAAACTGTTAATCACATTCCTTTTTACATTCCAATGGTTTTTCTACTTCGAATTGTTAAATTTTTTCGTGACCTCGATGGATGATGGTAATTGTTTCACTTGGATATTTTTGCTTACACATAAATCTAAAGTTAGTAATATTATAAAGCATTTCTTTTTTGCCAAATGGTTCAAACTCAATTCAATTCATGACAAAGGTAAAGTGTTTTAGGTATGATAATACAAAAGAACTTGTTCTTATCCTTTTATTTTTGTTTACCATAGCAAGAAATCTTCCATAAATTTATTTTTTTGTGTTGAAAGACCTGAAGAAAATTGAATGGTTGAAAGAAAAACAATTACAACAAATTGAAAAAAAAGGAAACATAATAACATATTATATGTAATATTTATAATATCTGTGATAGAGACGAAGCTAAAAGGAGAATTCCTAAACTAAAAAATGTAATCGAAATTGTAAAAAAATAAAGTATGATTTACTTATTTTTAAATTTTCATCTTTATTGGGTTGGTGAGTCAATAAAGCAATGCATTTGTTATACGAAGAACACAGTGCATCGCATAATTTTTACTCATAATTAAGTTTTAACAACTTTACAAATTACAACCAATTTTTAGTTTAAAAAAGGAACTTTAACTTCCCAAACATACTCTTAACTTTTAATCAAAAACTAAAATGAAAATAATAAGATTTTATTGCCTTAGGTTAGTGGTATACAAGTTGGTGGTTGGCTTTGGCTTAGTGCACACAATCATGGCCATTCAGGTTATCATAAAGTTTCAACTGAAATCCAAACTTTGCTTCCAAGTTGGAAATATTTTGGTATAAAGAAAGGAGAACAATAAGCATTAACAATGATGATAATGAAAAAAAATCAACACTGAAGTGAGAGCATAGAAGATATTCTAGAAAGGAACAAGAAAAGGATATTGCTTGAGTGTACCAAATATAGAAAAAAGTTTAATTCTTAATCTCTTTATGTTTCAGCAAAAAAGAAAAAATATTTTACGCGTCTAAATATGTTATAATCTGTTTTAGTTTTGATTTTTGTTTGTTATGTTTGGAGATTTCGCAGCTGATCATGTTTGTACGAACTTTTCCAAGAAGAACTTGTTATAGGAGAGAGAAAATAAAAAAGGAAATACTTTTTTTTTTGTATGTATATATTAGAATTAATTAATGTATAAAATAAATAAATATATATATATATATATATATATATATATATATATATATATATATTTAAAAAAAGCGACATGATAAAGGTTCTATATTTGTTTATAAACTAATTTTAACTAACAAGAAAATAAATTTCGATAATATTTTTTATTTTCACTCTTGAAATTTTTCGTAAAGAAACTCGTTAAAACAAAGTGTAACAACCAGTTTTTACCAGTCTAGAAGAAATAATTTTACGATGATAAATATTTTTATTCCAAGTTAAGTTTACCAATTTATTATCGTTTTAATATTTTCTAACTTTTTTTTTTTTTTAAAATTTTTATATTTTTTTCGAAAGTTATTTCTTATCATTTTCTCAAATAGATCTTATTTACTTGGAGATGTTTCAATATATTTAGTAATTTTTAAATAAAAAATAATTTAGAGCAAGTTTCTCTTTTTATAATAAATTTTTTCTACATCTTTCCTTTTTGGTTTCAACTGTGAGTGTGGTAGGATTTTACAGGTTGTTGAATCAGCTGAGAAGGATGCTATTTTGGTAGGGACAATGATATTTTGATTACTAAATTTTGACAATTTTTTTATAATATGACTTATTTTTTAAGTGATTTTTGAATATTAAAAATGAAAAAAATAAAAATAAAAAATCACTTAAAAAATAACACCTAAAATAGAAAATTGTCAAAATTTAATAATGAAAAAATCAATTTCCATCTTGGTAGTTATGAGTTTGATTTCAAACTAATGAAGGGATTGTTGTAATGTAAAGAGACTACTCTGGTAAGCGTTGGGGGAGGTTAGTGGTTTGTGAAAGTGAGAGATTACAACTAAATTCTAAGCATGCTTTTGGACTAACACAGTAAAAGTGTACTATTTGTGTAAATTAAACCTACATTGTGTTGTTTGGGAAAAAAAATGACAGTGTACTATTTGTGTGAAAAAATCTAGAAAATTACACAACGATTTTCTTTAAAGTAAAGACGGATATTACCCTATTGGAAAAGACTAAAAACATGATAAAATCATGTAAGATAAGTAGACACAATGAGAAGTATATACAGTATGAATGACTCTACAAAAGAGCGGTGACATAAAGAAAATGACGTGACAAGAGCACGAGTCGTGCTATGGCCACACTTAAAAGTGTAGAACATTGTTGACGTCCTCCTCTATCGTAATAGAATGAGGAAATTTCAGAAATCACATGTCTTCCACATATTGTAGAACCAAATTCGGAATTCACGTGTCTTCCTCAAAATTGTACGACCAAAACATGTGAATTATTGGACATCAAATGCAGTGTTGTAGCCTCTACAAACAAGTAACTATCAAACATCATGCTGTATGTGTTTTTTTCTGCATTATAGACGCTTTCAGTTACAGCTTTTGGTTGTGCTTAAATGTGAAACCATGTTAAGATATTAACAACACTTCTTATTTGATCAATCCTTCTTTTGATTTTATAGTTTTTAATAATTAACAAGTTTCAAACAATGGTAGAAAAAAATGTGTTGTTTAGTATTTCTCTTTGAGTAAATGTAGAAATAAAATATAGCTTTTATGTTAAATAGAAAATTAACACTACATTTTACTATAAATTTACATTTGAAATAGAGGTTTCTAAATGAAAATCACTTTCGAGCTAGTTAGCAAACAGTCACTCGTAAATTTAGTTATTAACCCAAGCAAGTTATGCAGAAGTATAACTCAGAAGAAGACTAAAAATTAAAAGTAGACTAAAAATCAAACCTGGTTTTTCATTTTAACTCAGAAGAAGTATCATATACAAAAAATATATATATGTATAAGTTTGCTAGATTTTCAGAAAAAGTAATGCTATAATGTTTTAGTATTTAAATCAACTAATCCTGCATGGTTGATTCCACCCTAAGCAGGACTCTGCTAACCTGATTAAAGCGTAGATGCATCGCGAGGGAAATTGTAATTACCAGAAAACTGCAGGTTACTCATTCTTTCTTGTAAACTAATGTAGGGTACTCTGGATTCCACATGTTATTCTTCACAAATTCTGCAAGATCATCCTGCAATTCCCGTAAATAGAAAAAATCCATAACTTTGAAGTTTTGATATATAAATACTAGCATTTCATGTTGGATGAGAATAAACTACTCTTGCGATATAATAAGGGAACATTGATGCATTTGAAGAAAGTACAAAACAATTACCGGAAAACAATGAAAGCCAAAGAAATAAATGGTAAAAAGTAGAGTCAACAAAAATTCAGATTAGAACCTGTGGAATTTCAAGATCCTCAATGAAGACAAATCAATCTCACATACACTAGTAAAGGTCCCATTTGGTTTATCAGGAGGTAATTCACATTTTCCCATCTTTTGTTACTAGAAAGTGGGAAATCAGAATGCAGATAAACCAATCTCACATACACTAGATAAGATAGTTACTGATTTATTTTCGTAACAACTAAACCTAATCTGACCAACAGTTCTGTCTGGACCCTTGTAAAGCGTGTCCTCTTGAAAAGTTAATTCCAACCACATTATAATATAGATTACAATGTTATTGTCCTCGTATAGTTACTAAGAAAACATTAAATATTCCAAGCAAAGAAAACTTACCTCGCTAAGTTTCTTTAGCTCCCTAGCATCCATTCCATGATATCCTTCAGCTAGGTCCTCCTCCAACGCTTCTTTTATAACAGCTGCGGCTACCTTCTCTGTAATATCTCGAATTCTACAAAAAATATGTATTAGTTTTGAGAAAGATGCTGCTCCTTTAGAACCATCTCTTATAGCCTACAAACAGCAAAGAAAATGCTCATTTATACCTGGATGTTGAAGGGAAAATAATCCCTTTAAGGACCTCCTCTTCACTCATATATGTAGCCAGACTTCAGTTTCCAATGATATTAGGCAGGGCAAAAAAAGAGTCAAAACCAAGGAAAGACCTCAACACTTAAGGGTGAATAAGCTCATGCACGAATAAATAATTACCAATGGCATGGAAAATGTTAGGATGCCTAAATCATTATTTCTAACGTAAGACTCAAGCTTGAAAAAGTAATCGTTTAAATCTTAAATTTAATCTGGTCGGGCTTCAAATGGCAAAATATGCATATGCATCTTCTTTATCAATTGCTTCATCTTTGTCAGTCAAAGGGGACAAAACCTTATGGTGTGGTGCTTTTATATTTTGAAAAATAATAAACTCATTTATACAAAGAGGGGACACTGACATATGAGGAAGGAGAACAAAAGGTCATACTTAAATTGTAAAAAATAAAACAGAGAACAAAGGACATCTCAATGAAGCAAAGCTACCCAATGCCGCATGGTGACTGAAAAGGAGTGAAAACCCCTTAAACCCCTTAAAATCATGTGTTTTAAACTAAGTAAAAGCCAACTCTAGTACATTATTCAAAGTAGCTACTCGTCCAAAGAAATCTCTTTAAATATGCAAGAATTATTTTCAACCAAAAGCATTTTAAGGGTAGCATAAATTGTTCATTGTAACAAAAATTTATGTAGTTCTACCACAACTAGTAACGCTACTTATAAAAAATTGGCAACATTGTCCAACATAATGCCAAACAAAGAATTTCATAAAGGAACAGGAGAGCAACAATGTAAAAAGAAATGAGGAACTAATTCAAAGCTATCACCTCCACTCATAACATACATACGAAGAGAAATGACCTCAACATGTCATTGGTATTTGTTATAGATATGATACAATTATATTAGATATATGATTTGATTCTATTAAATAGGAGATATATGTGATTTGATATTAGATAGAGAGATATGATATGATTTGATAGGAAAACAATCTTAGATATTGATTTTGTTTCTCAGTATTGTATATTTCTTTTAGTATAAATAAGAATACTCATGTATACACTACACAGAATTCATTATATTCTTTCTCGATTTCTCTTTTCTCAAAATGGTACCATCCTGTGTGTTTTTTCACTAATCCTTTCAAGAATATTAATACACTGTCGTATATAAGTAGAAGTTAACCTTAGAGGGTGCGTTTAACTTCCAATGAGATTTATCCGAATGGAAGGTTTCTCTATTCCAAAGATGGTGTTAGAAATATGTAAACCATTCCCGTGCCTATACTCTGCAACCACATGGTCTAGAGGTAGACCCTTGATGACCCCATGTTCTTCTAAATATAAGTTAAATTACAATGCAACATTAGGTGGGCCATATATTATTCATACTTCAAGCCCAAAGAACTCTTACATGCAGGGTGTGTTGTTAAATAAAAACATTCATGTCAGTCATGTGTCTTCACTCAGCATCATAAACTTTAGTGAGTGATGATTCATGAAATGGTGTGAGAAATCGTGCAGGCAGTAGAAAATAATTGTGGAATTATTTTCCTGATGCCAAAACGAAACAATACATGGGTACTCAAAGGAAAACATAATCCTAATTAAAAGAAAAAAACTCCTGAAATAAGACTTTTAAATGAGAGTAGAAAATGTACCAAATAAATTCCTAATCCCAATCCCTTAATTTTATGGATTTCTTACAACTAAAACTATATTTATTATTTATTGCACACTCTCATTCATCACATTTAGCTACATCACCACAGTTTGATGATCCCATTCTATTTGTTAGAAGTGGGCTTAAAGTCTAACTCAACCCCACAAAATCGGCTTGTAAGGTGAGGTTTGCACCTCACTTATATACTATGAATTGGCCTTATCTCTAATCGATGTGGGACTTCCAACACACCCCCTCACGCCGAGGTATATTCATCTCGTGCGTGGGACAATAAATTAGTGGGTGGTCTGTTAGCGGCCCGATATCGGGTGGAACATAATGTCCAAGAAATCTCGCTAGGATAGGCTCTAACCTGGCTTTGATACCATGTTAGAAGTGGGTTTAAGCCTAACTCAACCTCACAATGGCATAGCCTTCAAGTTAAGGGCAAGGTTCAAACGAAGAAAGGCTTATGGTAGATACCTAGGCACCCAAAGACGAGGAAGGGCGTAGTAAGCGACGAAATGCTTCGGGGAGTTGAAAATAAGCGTAGATCCGGAGATTCCCGATATAGGTCAACCTTTCGAACTGCTGCTGAATCCACGGGCAGGCAAGAGACAAC
>Ga0214542_1003378_pt1 | contig 32660 bp, 16 predicted proteins | sample CNSS1metaG_FD_160096 | JGI IMG/M metagenome (GOLD analysis project Ga0214542, IMG submission 160096) | Root nodule microbial communities from cowpea collected in UCLA plant growth center, Los Angeles, California, USA - CNSS1 | ecosystem: Host-associated > Plants > Roots > Nodule | place: USA...
GGGAGGGAATGTTGGTTAGTTTAGAAGATATTTTATTTTATGCAGTTACTGTTCTGTTTCTGTGATCAAATAAATTTATTTTAATATGCTATTTATTAGGGATAGTGGTTTGAAGTCTAAGTCAGCACGCACCCATGAATTTAGCATGAAATTGTGGGAGTGGAGTTAAAATCTGTAACTGCTGTGTATGGCTTTAAAAGCCAATATTTCCCGATTAATAAATAAAAGCAGAGTTGACAGTACATACAAATCTATTTCTTTATTCTGCTGTGTTTAACATCCTCTTACCCTGCGTAAAATAACATTGAGCAACCAGCATAAAATGTTGTTGGACACATGTTATTTCACACCATAAATAAATTATTTAATTCTTTGATCCAGATTGATTGCAGTAATACACACGATTCCTCTAGATTGAGTACTACATGACTTATATTAATGTTCTGGCACTAACACATCCATAAGTATTTTTTATCACTCTTATCATATTAAATCAGAACTTTGAAGAGCACATAGTTGATCCGTTATTTCTGCGGTGTGGTGGTTACTGATTTCATGGATTTTGGGTATATTTTCCACGACCATAATATCTTGGTTTTCTATATCCTCGACCACCATAATATGGTAGTTTCCTATATCCTCGACCACCAGAATCTGCCGCTTTCCTCCATCCTCCACCGCCGGGGTATGGATAATAAGTTTTGAGAAGTTTACGTCCTGATCCGTAAAAAATACGAATAAATAAATGAGTGGAGCAAGAAAAAAGAGAGAAAGGATATAGAAATCATGAATATTGCATAGTGTGTATCTAATTGTAAAAATACCGTGTTCAAGGGAAGGTTGGGTAGCAGCTCCCAGAGCAGAGTTGATGAGTAGCAAAAGTATTCCTAAAAGAGTAGCAAATGACAATAATTTGGAGGCACCCAGGATCGCCATTTTTAAGAATCAAAAACCTCTATACTTTGTTAAGTTTAAGGATGTAATGAAGTGTGTGTATATCAGTCTAAGAAGTACTTATAACAGAGATGAAGTGGGTCAATAATTCTTGCCCAAACCTTACTCTCTATAGACCAATTTTTCTTTCCATCTCTTCACTCTATCCTCTCCTTGTGTGGTGCACAAAAAAAGACAACTCATCATCAACTTGTCTATCACATCCAATCATCTTCACGTAACAATTCTATATTTCATCCTTCGTTCACGTAAATCATACTTTCAAACTGTTAATTCTTTTATAAAAATAAAAATAAAAATATAGTAATACTATTTAACTTAGTAAATAATATTTTAATACATAATTGAATAAATATACGTACTAATTGTATAAAAAAATATTGCTTCTCAATATATAATTAATACTCCTAATAATACAGATTTGCATATTTAGGAAAAGAGCAAATCATCACTTAAATATATATAATGAATAAAATTATCAAGCGGTTAGACAAATAATCACTACAAAAATAATTATTTTTAATGGGTTATATTTGGTATTTTTGGGGGTTTTAACCTCACAAATGGTTTTACCAGGAGTTTGTAATTCTCCTGAAAGAGCAAACATGGCTAACGGATTACTAGAGATTTTTAGCAATTACTGGAACTAGTGCAATTTATTGGAAGTTTTAAAAATCTTCGCTAATGCATGGGGTTCCGAAAACCCCCGCTAATGCCTGAGGTTTTGAAAACCCCCGTTAATACCAAAAACTTAGTGCTTATATTATTATGGCATTGCTATAATGCTAAAATTGTACTTTCTTGATAATTAATTTATTTAGTTAATTCTTTGAGTACGAAAAGAACCTTATTCTGTGGAATTTCTTATTTGATAGCTTAACATTTTGGTTTTCATTATTATTTTGGAGGATGATTACATTTGACAATACAACCAGAACAAAAAGAAAAGTAACTTAATCATTTTGTATGACCCTACCCTAATATAAATAAATTGAATACTCTTAGAGACTAAGTTTCAATAAAAGCATTCATTTTCAAAACACATCTCATTAACTAAAAAGCAAAAACTCCAAAGCCACTTCAAAATAAGTAATCAATACAAATATTCATTCAAATGATATTAGTAATAGACTAGCAGTCATAATACTAAACAGTGGGTTAGGACATTAAATCACATATTCATGGTAAGAAAGATGAAATCGAAAGAAGGCAATGATGCAGGGAGATGAAATCAGGAAGACGAAAATCGAATCATGGAGATGAAATTGAAAGAGTGGTGACGAAATTTAAAGCAAGGAGACGAAATTGAAAGAACGGTGTTTATTACCTTGAACTTCAAATACGTAGGGAGAACGGTGAGAGACAAGCTGAAATCAAAGAGACAGAAAATGAAAGCATGAAGATTAACACACTAAGAGGTACGAGTCGTTGCTTCATCTTCCTCCTAGGCACTGAAAGACGAAATCAGAAAGAACTGAGAGGCATGCAAGGAGATGATGGAACGAGGTCGAATGCGACACAAGCCAAAAAAAATTGTTTCTAGGTTAACACACTAATTATACTGCAACCAATTTTTTTTTTTTTTTTTTAAATTTCAAGTGGGAAAATGAAAACAATAAAATGGAAATTCAAACTTTATTGGAGTTCTTAAAAGAAATCCCTAAAACTTAAGGAGGGTTTATTAAACCCCGATATGTGTTTGTTTTTACTAGAGGTTTTCATGAACCCATTAATAAACCCCTATTAAAATTGTACTTTTTGTAGTGAATATTCGCACTCTGCCATATTTTAAAATAAACATTACCTTTTTTTTCTTTTCGTTCTTATAATATTTTGTTTTTTGATTTTGATTTTTGCAAAATTTTATTTATTTTTTAATTTTAATTTTAATAATATTTGTAATCCATATAGAATTAATTATTTATTGGTTCCTTTTATTTTAAAGGGTTAAATATGTTTTTGGTCTCTTAACATTTAGTGAATTTTGGAATTAGCCCATTTCGAAACTTTGAACTCATTTAGTCATTCATCTTTCGAAATACGTAGATTTAGTCATTTTAATCAAATTTTGTTAAGTTTATTTGACATTTCAAGCGCGTTTCATAATAGTATTTGACTTAACATTAAAGCAAAAATGTATCAAACAGTATAAAACAACTCAAATACAATTCTGAAATGCGTACGAACCATCAAATAAACCTATAAACATTAAGATCTGCAAGTTAAAATACGACATCGCAACAGGTATAATTTCTTAAGAAAGTAGAATATATAAAATTTGTAAAATAAAGAAAAGGAGAATATAACTTGCTAATTATTTATATTTGTATATTTATTTTCATGGAAAAGAGTTTCCACTTGCAGTTTTTCTGGAAGTTAGGGGTGATCATGGATTGGATTTTTAATGATCCAATCCATATCCATTTTGGATTCAAATAATTGGATTAGATTTTTGATCCAAATCTATTTTTTCAGAAAAAAAGTAGATTGATTTTTTTAAAATCTAGATCCAAATATTTGAATCAAGTTTAAATTCAGATCCAAATATGTGGATCAAGTTCAAAATCCAAAATTCATTTTTCATAAAATAAATTTAAATTAAATTTTCTAAAACTTGTGTCCATGGCCAACACCATAGAATTTGACAGAATTTTTGTTAGGACCAACGAGGCCAAATTTTGGCTGGGGTCGACTCGACCGAATTTTGGTTGGGGTCGATTCGGCCAAATTCAAACGAATTTCGATCGGGGACGACGTGACCAAATTTGGGCGAGAGTTGACTCGGCAAAATTTCAGTCAAGATCGACTTGACTGGATTCGACCGAATTTCGGCCAAGGCCAATTTTGCCTAATACAACCAAATTTTGGCCAGAGCCGACTTGGCCAAATATGGCCACATTTGGGCCTGGGTCTGATCATTCAAATTTCGGTCAGGGTTGACTCAACTAAATTCGTCAGCCGGGACTGACTCGGCTGAATATGACCAATTTTTGGTTAGGGTTGTCCCGGCCGAGTACGGTAAAATTTTGTTTGGGTCGACTCAACCCAATGCAGTCAAATTTGGGTCGGGGTCAACTCGATCGAATACTTCCAAATTTTATCGAAGACCGGTTACGCGAAATTTCGAATGGGACCGACTTGACTGAATTTGGTCGAATTCAGCCAAATTTTGTATAGGGTCACACCAACTCAGTCAAATACGACTAAATTTGGGCTAGTCCGTCTCAACCTTTAACTTAACTTAACCAAAAATATAAATTAAAAATTTAGATTAGATATTTTCGATTATCCATTTTGAAAATATAGATTTAGAGAATGGATATCCAAACCATAAAATATATAAAATGTAGATCAGATTGAAATTCAGATCCAATAAAATGGATTTTTAATAAAATGAGTATTAAATGGATTGGATAAGAGAAAAAGTGGATTGAATTATGAAAATTGGATTTTTTGCCCACCTCTACTGGAAGTGTTCTTTGAGGCCTAGTTCAGAGAGCGAGCATAGAGTGCTTAATAGCATGCAATTTTGATAAGGCCTCTCTCATATTCCATCGTTCTTTGGGTTGATCAGCTGCGCAACTCAGACCAACTCTTAACACATCAGCGATGCAGTCTTCAGCTTTATGCATCCAATGTGTGTTGCTGTCAAAGCCAGTGCCACGATCATCACTGTTTGAGTTTTGTGTTGAACATTCATAATCCTCAATGAGCCTTCGATCTGCAACCTTCACTACTTCATTCTCATCCATGCTTGAGACAAATTTGTTGAGGCTTAACCCTTCTTTGAACATTTCATCGGTTGGTCTTTTGGCTGTGAACATCTCTAGCAGTAGGATCCCAAAACTGTACACATCGCCCTCAGTTGAAGCCTTGCTTCCAAAACCATATTCTGAAACATATAATATCACACTAGTATTATTAGAGCCAGATATAGGTGCGTGTATGTCAGTTATGCACAAATAGCATGTAAAAGGAAACTATGAAGCAAAAGAAAATTCTATTACGAAGGAAGCAAAACATCGATTGGTACCTGGGGCAATATATCCGATTGATCCCTTCACTCCCACAGTGGTACTCTGCCTCTCTGGACTATTTTTATAGAGAAACCTTGACAATCCAAAATCAGCAACATGTGCAACCATAGTTTCATCTAGAAGGACATTGGCGGGTTTCAGATCACAATGCAGTATTGGTGGATCACAATCATGGTGCAAATAGTCCATAGCAGAAGCAACATCAATAGCAATGTTCAATTTTTGCAACAAGGTTAGAAAGGATCCCCCCGACTCGTTTTTCGGGTGTAGGCTTACGTCCAAGTTACCATTGGGCATGAGTTGCAGAACAAGGGCCTTGAATTCCTGCCCTTTATAATCAATGCTGCAACAAGAAGTGATAACCTTCACCAGGTTGCGATGCCTAACATTTTTCAAAACTTCACATTCAGCATCGAAACTCTGAGAAGCTTTGCTTTGTTGCATCTCCAAGACTTTCACAGCAAGGGTGGCAGTTTCACCTGTGCTGAAGCTGAAAACACCCTTATACACAGAGCCGAAGCTTCCTTTTCCAATCAAGTTTTCTGCTGCAAAATTGTTTGTAGCAATCCGAATATCACCATAAGATATTTTTTGAGGTAACCCTCTGAAAGGAGCCACTGATACCCTGGTTTTCCTCTCATTTATTTTCTTCCTTCGCGACGTTGTTGTCCAAAATAGAAGGAGCATTGAAATGAACAGAGCAGCAGCACCAACAACTGAAAGGATGATAGGGACTAAAATCTTTTTCTTCTTTTTACCAACAGCACACAGGATTACTCCCAAATTCTGCATGATTTCCTTGTTTGAGCTACACAGTTGATTGTTCCCTCGAAAATCAAACTGGCTAATGTTCATAGAAACACTATTAATTGGAACCTCCCCTTCCAACTGGTTGAAAGACAAATTTAATGTCTGTATATGATTGAGCTTTTCTATACTCACTGGAATGCGGCCAATGAGATTATTTGATGATAAATCCAAAGTCTGAAGAGATGCTAAATTCCCAAGATTAGTTGGGATTGATCCATTGAATTTGTTTCTTGCCATCAGAAGCGTCTTCAAGCCGAAACAGGACTCTATTTCCTTAGGAAGGTTCCCTGACAACTGGTTGCCCGAAACATCCAAGGTCTCAAGTTGTGTTATGGTGCCAACCTCACGAGGAAGCGAACCATGCAGGGAATTTCCGGCTAAATACAAAGACGCTAAATAAGAAAGCTGAAAGATCTCTTTTGGTATGGTCCCACTAAGCCTATTCATTCTCAAATCAAGAGAAAATAACCCCTTGCATTGTCTAATACTTGTGGGAATTCTACCCGAGAATTGATTACTTCCCATTGCAAGGGTATACAGATTTGTTAAATTGCCAAAAATGTCTGAAATTTCCCCAGACAATCTGTTCCCGTGTACATCAATGTTCTGCAGTCTCTGTAGAGCTCCCATTTCTGATGGTAATTCTCCAGTGAAAAAATTATTTTCAAAGGACAAAGAGAGGAGATTTTGAAATTTCTTAATTCCATGTGGAATGTTGCCGGTTAACCAGTTATGTCCAACATGGAACAGTTTGAGATCGCTAGACAGATTCGCGAAAGAGCTTGGAAGCTCCCCAACCAAATGGTTATCATTGATCCTGAGCATGTTCAACAAGGTGGAGTTCCTGAGGGAATCAAAGAACTGAAGAGTCAACGAGGTCGTGGACGAGAGAAAGTTATTATCAAGAGCCAAGTAGGTGAGGTTTAGCAGGTTGTTGAATGGAGGTAAGGGTCCATGGAATTTATTTTTAGCAAGGTCAATATATTGAAGGTTCGAGGCATTGGGTATGGAATTAGGAATTACCCCATCAAAACTATTGAATGCCAGAGACAGAAAGGTTAAACTTGAAAGGGCATGGCCAAAATTTTGCGGCAACTTGCCTGATAGATTGTTCTTCGAAACAGATAATGACTCTAAGGAAGAGATAGTGGAGATAGAAATTGGAAACTCACCAGAAAAGTTGTTCTCTGAAAGTTGAAGGTAGGAAAGATTGCCGAGATTGCCGAGTTCAGTTGGAATCTCACCCACAAAGCGATTCCTTGCCAGGACAAGATTCTTAATGGAAATGAGGTTGCCCAGTGATGGAGGTACTTTACCTCCGAGATTGTTGGATAACAAGTCCAATTCTTTTAGACGGTGGAGATTACCAAACTCGTGGGGAATTTCACCAAGAAAATTGTTGTTGGAAAGGTCGAGCGAGTTAAGGTAAGTGAGGTTGGAAAGGCGAGGGTGTAGTTTTCCAGAAAGTTCAAGTCCTGATAGACTGAGATATTGGACCCTGTTTCCAACTTGGGAGCAGGTGACACCGCTCCAGATGCAGGGATTGGAATCTGAAGTCCAACCAGACAGGGAATTCTTTGGATCACTCAACTGGGATTTGAAAGAAAGAAGGGCATCTCTGTCTGTGTCTGTGTTAGTGTTGCATTCGATGTCATGAAAATGAGGAAGAAGGAAACACGACAGCAAAATGAGTCGAATGTAGAACATCATGTTTATCTGCAACTGGATCAGTTTGCAAATGTTTTATAACTGAAATATTTCTTCTTCCTGTGTTTAGTGGTGCGAGTTACTTCTTCGAAGCCACTTGTGCTGTTATTTTGCAGTGCTGAAACTTCTACGAATCGATCTTTTTTATACCAAATACTTATATAGGATTTTATTTTTTCAAAAACTGGATACATATAAATATTCTTAAAATTCATGTCTAATTATCTAAGAATTACTCTTTGCCGATAAACAAAAAATATAGATATTATCTGTGAAAATCATGATAAAGTCAATATATACACGCAGCTGCAAATTCATTTGGAGTTACATGTCTCAAAATACTTAAATATCATTTTTATATTCCGAGAAACAAAGATAAAAATTTGATGTATTCTATCGAATAATTTTGAAGGAAAATAATAGAAGCGGAATATCTAGAACTGATTTGCAATATTTCTTTTTGCTTGAAAAGAAGAATCATAAGAAAAGATGTAAAAATTCATGAATTCTATCATATTATGTTTGAAAAGTTATATTTTAACTCTCTTTTTTAATTTTTATCTATTAATCCTTGACGTAGCTTAACGTAGGTTATTAATTTTCAAGGAAAAAGATAGTAGTACATTAATTAATGATCCACATTAAGTTATGTTAAAGAATAAAGGATGAGAGTAAAAAAGGAAAGCCACAATATCATTGTCCATTATTTTTTTTTTTTTTTTTAACTTTTTGTTCCAATTTTCGTCAAGTTTTATCAATTAAGTCATAATTGTTTTTTTGTGTTCAAATAAGTCTCAATTTTTGTCAATTTTGTTCAATTGGATCCATTTTTGCTCACATCGTTTAAATCGTTAATGGCTATAAACATTGACTGTCAATTGTCATTTCGTGATTTTTTTAATTTTTTTTAATTTTTTTAAATGTTCACATGTCAACCCAGTCACGTACCACGTAATGTTCTATATTCAATATAGTTCCTATATTTGTTATTTTTGTTCAATTTAATTCCAAAGTTTAAAATTTATCAATTTTGTCCATGTCGAAGAGGTGACCAAATTTGATTTTTATATAAAAGTTATAATGATGTGAATTTTAATATATTATATAAAAATATTTAATAAAAAATATAAATTTCAATATAAAAATTAGATTTGGTTTCAATTGAGATGGACAAAATTTGTTCATGTCAACAAAAGTTTGGAATAAATTGATAAAAAATAACAAATGTAGTACCAAATATATAATGAATGTAGTTTGGTTGACATGTAGACATTTAAAAAAAACAAAAAAAAATTAAAAAAACCAGGAAGTGACACGTGGCAGTCACTGTTTATGGCTTTAATGATTTAAACGAAGTTAGCAAAAAAAGACTTAATTGAACAAAATTGATGAAAATAAGAACCTATCACAAAAATAAAATTAGGACTAATTTGACAATTTTACGAAAATTGAGAATAAAAAATTATTTTAACCTAACTTTTTTGTAGAAGTGCTCATTAATTGTTGTTTAAAAATTAAATTTTAATTTGATAAATTATATAATAATAATAATAATAAATGGTGAATACCTTTCTAAAATTTTAAATTAATAATGAACGTAAAGTTTTTAGTTGATTTTTCCTATTTTTTAAAATTGTTTTCACTATCTAAATAAGTGATGTGAAGAAAATATTTGTACTCTTTCTTTCTATCCATCTGAACACGCATCATTTTCAAAATTTTATTTGATTTCATGCTGCTATGTACCTTTATGATTATTTTTTAAGGTCATGAGAAATAAAAACGACTTTAATATTTTATTAAAATTAAGTGTATTGTATTGTATGAATAAGAGAACCATGCAATTATTAAAAAAACAAAAGAAAGTGAAACACACAATAAAGCAAAAGAAAAAAAAAACGAAAACTGGAAGACTGCGTAAGTTCATAATTCTTAGAAAACTTATACAAACATAAGTAGCCTCCTATCCCATTATTTGTCATTTCTGAAACACTAAATTCGATTATTTTTTTTATATATATATAACGGATGTTTCTAAAGATATTTCTAAATTTATAAATATCTTTTGAAATACCTAATTTGAAATATAAAAATATTTTTTAAATTGAGTGTAGCGAAAAACATGGTTAGATATGAAAATACCATCTAAAATATTCAATTCGAAAGGTTGTCTTCCGTATTGGAAAATTGCAAGGAACCATAATTGTTCCCTCCGATTCTTCATCAGCCCTAATCATTCTTCACCATCTTCAAAGAGAGGTGCAACTAAAATCAAGACTGAAATAGGTGCAGAGAGAAACAAGAGATAGAAATGCACGAACCACTGGTGCAAAAAGACGCAGGAGATGGAGGTACAAGAAGACGTAGGGAACCGCCAAGGTGAGGGTGGTGCTGAAACTCACCGATGGGAAGGGAGGAGCAAGAACTCAAAGAAAAAATGGGAGGTGCGACGCAAAGATAAAATGAAAGGGAGAGATGTCTAGGATTTTGACTTTGACTAAGGGGTAAATATGATATTTTAAAATTAGGAGGTGCATGAAAAAAATTGGCGTTGCAGGCAGAAAAGCCCTTCTCTCAGTCCTATGTTCTTCTGGGCTTTCTATAGTATCTACCCTTCTTTTGCATCCGTTTTCGGGGTTTTTCTTTCCGCACCCCAATTTTTCTTCCTACACCCCCAACTTTTTATAATTCCCCTGCTATCCTTTTGGATTGTAGTTATCGGCTTTCAGAAATCGGAGTTACCGGCTTTTAGAACCCGGTGTTACCGGCTTTCTGAATTCGGTGTTACCGATTGTCAAGATACGAACAGTGGCGAAACATTAATAAAAATTTTAGGGGTGCCAAATTAAATTTTTTTATATACAAATTAATTTTCTAGTTAAATAAAAAATTCTTCATTTTCTTTACTTAAACCATTTTCATAGAGTGATTGATTCACTTATGCACTTTTCAATTTCTAATATTTCTAAATCATTGAATTCACGCATCAGAGGTATTCTAATTTCTATTCCAAATCAAGATTATCCAACTAATTCATTATGTGTAGCAGAATTTGTAATGCAACTCAAGATATATCCATAAATTTTACCATTTCAGCAGAAAACACAACTATCTTTAAATTTCATAATTGAAGGTTGTACTAATTTGGGTAAAAATATAATTAAAGTTCATGCCAATTTGATAAAAGAATTCCTAAAATCATAATTAGGGTTCATACTAATTTGGATAAAACTTAATTTGGAAGAAACATTATAGGAGAATCATAAATTTAAGATAAATAAATCATAAATTTACCGGCTTTCAGATTCCGGTGTTACCGGCTTTCAGAAATCGGGTACTGAATTTCATTCTTGGGAATGCGGACTACGGAGATATTTAGTTTATAATTTATTTTTATTTTTTTGAAGGATATAATGGTCTTCATAATCAAACTTAGAGGTGCAGGAAGAAAAAATTGGGAGTGTAGGAAGAAAAACCCCGTCATCACTATACTATACATTTTGCTTTTTTGTTTTATTTTTTAGATAAAAAACATTATAATTAAATGAAAGAAAGAAGAATAAAAGAAAGAAAACAAAAGGATATATTTTGCATTCTTTTTCTTTTTCCTGTTTTTTTCTTCTTCCAGGTTTCTTATAAATCTTTTTCATATTTAAATAAAAGGTAAAAGAAAAAGCCCCCATTTCACTGTAACTTTTTTATTTTGACCGAAAAAGAAAGCTCCATACGAGTTTTGAAGTTGTGTTGGAATAGATTCTGAAAATTTACCAAACACTTAAAGTATTTCTAAGTATTGTCTTTCTAGTTAACTTAATATATATTTTTGTCAATCCCAAAATATAAATCAACAAAACAGAACAATTACAATATTTGAGGTGAAATAATTTTTGAAGACCATTCCCGAAGGTGGTAGTAGTGAGATAAAAACAAACATAGCGAGGTTGTCCAAGTGTTGGGTCCAGAACTTTCACACTCCCTCTCAAACTCTCAAGACCCTTCTCCACCTTTCACATCCCCTCTCTATATATTCAACAATTCCACATCTCACACTCATCAACAACACAAATCGATCATCGTTAATCAATCCCACGTTGTCTTTTCTTTCGTCAATCCCAATGGCTCAAACACTGTCAACTTCATCACTTCTACTGTCACCAAAAACAGGGTACTCTGTTAAACCCAAGAACAATGTTGTTACACCTTGCATGGCCTGTTTTCCGTCGAGGAAAGAGCTTCCTAGGATACAAAGGATGAGGGTTCAGGCTTCTGGTGATAACAAAGACCACTCTGTGGAAGTGCAACACGTTAACAAGGGCGACCAAACTACTGCGGTTGAGAGAAAGCCACGTAGAACTGCCCTCGACATTTCACCTTTTGGTAAGATTACCATTCTTATTCGAACAAATGTACTTACTATCCACAATTACCCACAAAGCGTGACAAGCATAACGAAGAGAAATAAATAACTATAGAAAAAGTCAAGAAAATCCTAGTTAAGTCAATTTCTACAGATACCTAAAATCTAAGCAAACTCATATGAAAAGAACATTTCAATGTTTGATATTTAAGTGATCCATTGTGAGTTTATAATACGATACATGTCTTTGAGTGAGGAAAAGTGATGGTAGCTACGTTTACCTGAACTTGCTTCCAACATAGTTAAACATGTACACTGACATGTAGTGTGGTCTATTGCAGGTCTCTTGGACCCGTGGTCACCCATGAGGAGTATGCGCCAGATTTTGGATTCAATGGACCGAATTTTCGAAGATACCATGACTTTCCCCGGAAGAAACGTGGGAGGAGGGGAGATTCGTTCCCCTTGGGACATCAAAGATGAAGAACATGAGATCAGAATGAGGTTTGACATGCCAGGTCTTTCTAAGGAAAATGTTAAGGTATCGGTGGAGGACGATGTTCTTGTCATAAATGGTGGTCACAAGAGTGAACAAGAACAAGGTGGTGATGACTCTTGGTCCAGCAGGAGCTATAGTTCCTATAACACCCGTTTGACGCTTCCAGATAACTGCGAGAAGGACAAGGTCAAGGCAGAGTTGAAAAATGGCGTGCTTTATATCACCATTCCCAAGACCAAGGTTGAACGCAAGGTTATTGATGTGGAAGTTCATTGAGATGCTTATGCTTTGTGCTTTGCAACGCTGTATTTTACCATACATACCCATCATATACGGGTAAAATATGTGGTATTAAGTGTGTAAAAAAGTTGAAATAAATTGCTGTTGCAAAATTTTCTAGCAAATGTCAGTTTCCTCCTCTTACTAATTCATAAGATGAAAAACCTGTTTTGCTAAATCATGTCTTTGGAACATCAAATTGGTTATGAGCCATAAAAAGATGTGAAAAGAAACTAATCCTTAGCATGTGTATATCTTAATTAGGAGTTTAATTACCTAACCTCCCAATTCCAAGTTATATATGAATAAATTAGGAACTGCAGAACTAATCCGTGACAAAAACTTAATGAGAAACCTGTACAAAAGAAAAAGGGAATGCAAAATTCAGAAACTGCCCGTAAATATTTTTCTGTGCTAGGTTCTCTGTCTGCCTTTACATATTTCTATCAGTTTTTACAACCAAACTTCCTTAAGAAAAGAAAGAGTAAAGCATAAAGCATTACAACAACGGCCAAAGAAAGTACTATAACCAGGGAAGAAAGGAGATGAAAGGTGAAACAGCCAGAAAATTAAGAGAAATAGCTAGGATTTCTATGTTGTATGTTACTCATTCTCTTCGGTAATAGAGTCCAATTTGGACTTCCGATTGTTCAGAAACTTAACACCAACCGTTTGAACCTCTGATAGAATATCCTCTACGGAGATCTGTTTGTTCACCAACCGCTCAAGTTGCTGCTTCGTTATGATAACTTTGATCCTCTTTATCCCACCATCTGTCTCAACGTTCCTTAAAGATGCAAGATTTGACGGGGAACGCAAAGAAGGAAGCAAGTAGTACAATCTCCCTGACTTCAATTCATGATCAGGTGAAAGAGGTTCTGTGATTTTCTTTGAAACACCAACACCATAAGCTGGATAGTTTGTCAAGATATCTTTGACATGAATTGGGGTGCCAAACTCTAGTATCTTCCCATCTGGTTTAGCTACCCTGACAATCTTAACCTTTTTTGGCATGATGCAAAACCCTGAACTGGGTTTATAGAGAACAACACAATTGCCCATTTTATTGTAAAGGGTGTGTAAATCAGGTGGTTGAAGACCAAAAGCGAAGTTGTTAGAGAAAGCTATAAAGATAACTGCATGGAACTGTGAATATGTGTATGTGAGAGAGAGAGCAGGTGAAGGGAGAGGGAGTTTGAGTGAGAAAATGAAAGGAAAGCATGTGAGATATATAGTGAGGTAGGATCCTTAAAAAAATGGAGGGGTTTGTTTCGTGTGGAGTGGAGTAGAAAGGTGACTTTCCGTTGAGAAAGAAACTTGTGGATTAGGGCGAGAAAGTATGAGTAAGTAAAATATGTTTTGTGCTAGAGAATGCAAAATGAAAGATTTGTCAACACGCATGCACCATAGGTCGGTTTAGTGGGAAAGTAGCAGAATATTGCATTGCTCATTTAACTATTTTTTTTTTTTTCATCCCTCCAGAACCCAACTGATGCAGCATTTATACTCCTATATGATTTTGCATAGTATATGGCTGTGCCATAACAGTCTATGCACTTGAAAAATCATGCAAGTGGCCTCATTTGATTGGGTGGGCATGCAGAAGAAGCTTGGCTTAGCTTTGGGACCAAACTACCATGCCCCAGTTAGGTGGGGAAGAAAAAAATCTACTACAACTAGATATAAGGTTCAGTGGTATTTTTGTTCCTTTTATATTCAAGTGCAAGAAAAAAAAATCTTACTTTTGAACCACATGGTTAGACCCTTTCTTTAACACAATAGGAGATTTAAAGATTCAAACTCTATCAGTTGATATACGCTGTTGTGATACTTCCAACGACATGTATAGTTATGTTTGTTTACTTTTCTCTAAAATTGCATCAGTTCATGGTTTAAGGTGACGTCCAAGACAATTTTAAAAGCAAAAATTGCTGAATTTTCTCTTAATTGTTTGATACTGATAGAAATGAGAGGCACAACAGAACAAGGGGATGCAACAAAAGAACCTCATTCTTCCTTTGGCTTTCGGTAGGAAGGAAAGCAGAGATTGGATGGTTGAATAAAGAGAGATTATATTAATTCTGTGAGTTAGTCATGCAGGGGCGGTGACGCAACAAATGCAGTTTATATATGTATGGTTCGGGTAGTATAAGGAACAAAAGTTTAAGGTTGGGTGTACTTCGATTAATGGCTTTGTTTGTATTTGTCTCTAGAAAAATATAAATTAGTTAACCTCTGCCAACTGCTAACTGCTATTTGGCTGTTTCTCTTACAGTGCTCAATAAACAATATATGAGTCTGTGTAAAAGTAGCTGGTATGTATGTATATATGTGGGGTAGTATATATGTAATAAACAATATATGGTTATTATATCTTTGCCAATAATCTTGCTTAACACATTTTTTCTCACACGCTTTGGGTGAGATAGTTCCATGCTCAGAAAGATGAGGTTGCTTCGGTGTCCAAGAAGTGCTTTATTTATCTTGTCGAAAGAGATAAAGAAGCGAACTTTTAGAAAGGCACCTTGTATTGTCTGAAGCTTAATTATTCAAATTCATATTTTACTTTCCATCAGTGTACAATTGAGAATTTACTTCTCTATCTAACCACTAACTGAAAATACCGATGCATTTTAGTGCCTATTATAGTTGATTTATTCGCTACTAATTTTTCTTAATCGACAATAACAAATAAATTGAAAGAAGACAATGTGTTGTCCAACCCTTATAAAAAAACATAAAAAAATAAAATAAAATAAGGAGAAGAAAACAAAGATAGCCACCTCATAAGTATTTCCTCTTACAAATTTAAAACGAAATACAAAAATCAAAATCTCTCGCAAAAAACAGACTCAAAAAGAATTCCTAACAACCACAATACCAACCAAAACAACATATAGTTGAACAAATAACAAAAGTGTTCCTTACATCTAAAGTTGTAATTATATAAACTTTCTTTTAGATTGTCTTGTACAATCTCTTTATTAATTATTTTGAAATTAACTTTCCACGACTTGTTAGATTCCTCCTGATTACAGTGGCTCTCACTTTCCTTGCTTTCATCGTTTAATATCTCCATGATTTTCAAAAGCTAGGCATTTAGAGTAGCACTGAACATAAGAGCTATTCCATAGGCATCATTTTACTCATGGTTGTTGAAACTTAGTCCGTCAAGTTCACAAAAATGGTGCCATGAAGGGTTAAAGACTCATTCAAATAATGAGTCTACACCAAAAGAGAAGGGCAACGACCACCTCCCACATAGATCAAAGCAACACAAACATGTATTATACAATGAAGGATAAATCGAAGAGACCAGCATGGCTAAAACCGTTTCTTTTTATGTGATTAAATCCACAATGATTTTAAACATGTGATTGGACATATACACCAATCAAAATATGAGAAACTAGCTTATGAATATTGATTAGAAATCTATGCCTAAACTCTAATTTGTGCAACTGAAAAAAACTTCCTCAATACTACATTTCTGAAAATAATGTTGTTCCTATGAATCCAAATGCTCAATACTATTGTCATCCACATACATTTCCACACTATATCAAATTTCTAATTTAAACAAAGATGTTTAAATTCAAGAAAATGTATTTTTGCACTATTATGATACCCAAAAAGATGTCCTCTCCAAAAATCACACAAATTCCATATGTGTAGTTAACCTACAAGTAAAGAATAAATGTAAAACTATTTCACTACAAGATTGACACATGATGCGTATTCTATTACCCAACTCTACACCCATATGTTGTAAGTTGTCTCGTGTGAAAATCTTATTATTACTCACGCTTCAAGAGAAGAGTTGGGATGTTGGTAAAACTTTTATTTTCCAAAAGATATCGTATAAATATGTTTTTTTTATCTCTAATTCTACTATTTAACTTCTTATATGCAGATTTTACCATATAATTTTGTGTTTCTCCATCATTCCATGTCCATTCATCTTCTTTATCTCTATTCAAAGTTCTCCCTTCAATCTCACACATGAAAAGAGTCACCATATTCCTCTCCCATTAAAACCATTCTCTCCTCCATGGTAGGTTCCATGTCCATCAGTCACCATTCCAAAATCTAGCATCTCCTAATTTTTCTTCCTTTATAATTGAATTCATATATAGCCTAGGCAACTTTTCTTTTAAGCGGAACTCACGTAACCATCTATCTTCCCAAAATTTGATTTTATTTCCTAAGTTTCACCTTATGTTATGATCAAACCAATTTCCTTTTTGGCCTTCCCCACATAATCTTCTAATATCTCTCCACCACAACGAGTCATAATTAAGATTTCTTGACTCATCTGATGCTCTCCATGAGTCATATTTAGATATCAAAATTCAGATTCATCATTTCTAGGTCTCTATTTCCATTTTACTAATAAAGTTATGTTAAACATTTCCAAGTCCTTTACTTTTAGACCACCATCTTCTTTAATTTTACATATATTTTCCAACTTCACCCATGAAATCTTCCTTCTCTCATGTCTCCATCCCTACAAAAATTCTCTCTGAAGTTTGGTGATAAGTTTTCCCGCACAATTTGGCCTTTTGAAAAGGAATGAAAGATTTTACTAACTTTATTAGGTAGTACAGAGGAATGGAAGATATTTACTAGCCATCATGAATGAGAGAAATAAGTAATTGTAAAAGTAATAAAAATGGTGTTGGTGGTTGGAGATTTTACTTTGACTAGAGATAATGTGAGTTATAGTATATAAGTGAGTATAAACCTCACCTTACAAACTAATTTGACAAAGTTAAATTAAACTTAAGATTGACTTCTCAATATAGTATCAAAGTCATGAGTTTGAGTCTATCTTAAAGAAATTTGTTAAATCTATTACATCGTTTTTATTGAGAAATTTATTGTTTATTGCATCTATTATGTCATTTATTATCACTTTACAAGTTAATTTTGTACATTGAATTAAATTTAAATACATGTACTGATGTATTGATGTATTGATGAGCGATAAAATGATAGTGTATAGGAAGAATCGATATGTACATAGAGACATAGTTTTTGTTGAGTTGCTAAGTATGCATTTACTAGTAGGTGAGACAATAGCCAATAAACAAAGAGAGTTGCTTTAAGTGGTCGTAGGTGGTGTGAGAAGATTTAATAACGTCATTGTCAGAGTGGCTGAAAAGATGAGACAAAGATCTTCTAAATCCACAAAGTCCCTTTTATTATTATTACTTTTCTAAGTTGTTGTTTTCCAACTGACTAACTCCATTCTTTTAAAATGTTTTTCCCTCATTTGCACATCAAACAGACCTAACCCCATCAAAGTTAAAGTCCATTTTCTTTTTCAGATAAGAATTAAACGCAATAACTATGGGATTAACAAAAACAACTCATTCCCCTAATTCATTTTAAGTCATATATATTTATTTTTATTTTAGTTTAACATCCTTTACAATAATATAAAAGGAAATGCTGGAGACCAAATTTTAAGGACATAATTTTATACTAAATGTGGAATTTAATGTAATAACGGTTAAATGATAATTTCATTTCTTCATGTTAAATTTTTGTTATAATTGAATATCAATAACAACATATTTAAAAAATATCAAAAAAAATTATATTAACATGAAATTATATATAATTTAAATGAGAATACATTTTAGTCAAATTATAAATTTTGAAAAAAATATATAATACAACCAAAAGATATTAACACGCTATATAAAAAATTTGTTCTAGTTTAAGTCACCACATTATATATTACTAGAGAAAATATGAGTACAATTAAAGTTTAAATGATGATGTTTATTTCCCCACAAGTTGCAATTATATGAAAATTTGAGAATTCATCACACAATTGATATAATTTGATCTTTACATTTTTTTTATGATTTGACAAAATTTGTCATATTGGCATGTTGTATTTTTATATTGTTTAACTTGATTTTTTATTTGATACTTATTAGTGTTGAACTGCAAAAATATATGATTTTAGCTTTTAATGTTATTAAGTATTTAATCTTATAATTTATTAGTTTATTATTTAATATATTTATCAAATTTTGAATAACATTTTATTACTATTATTATTATATATTAATTTAAACGTGAAAAGAAAGAATAAATATTTTAACAACATAAAAAAACTAGAATTAAAAATAAAAAAGTTCCAATTTGAATTTTTTTCTTTCTTTCAAACTGCACACATATTTTTTATACTTGATTTGGATATATTTTTAATATGAAAATTGAATCAAACCATACGGCAAGCATTCCTATTACAGTGTGAAATTATGTTAAATGAAATTTAAACTTTTTCTTCAAAACAACCAAATGATTTAAAAACTAAAAAAGAAATATAAAGTGAATTAAGAAACAGTAATGTTAAAAGTACCTTTTTGCAATTTTTATAGAAGTACAACAGTATCATCCATAATATAATTATGCACATCCGCATCCTCATAATCATTAAAAAAAAAATTGTATAAATTGGCAACAAAAGAAAAAAAGTTTCCATGAGTATTTGTTCAAGTTAAACAAACAAGGTATAACTTTTACTATTTACTATGTCAAAATAAGAAATTTTAGCCAATTTTGATATGCAAGTGTCAAAACACCAACAATCATTTCAAAGATTAATATAATCACCTTTACCTAGTATCCAAAATGTATTTTCAAGAAGAATATCATATGCACCCTTAATTCCATACTAAATTGATGATAATCTAAAAAACATATATTTCCGATACTTAAACTTAAGAAATCGAATATGCATGAGTTTAGCCCAAGTCATTTTTTCATAAGCAAACTCCCAAGCTAAATGTAGTAGTTATGCTTTATTCTCCAACTTAATATTAGTAATTTACAAACCATCATTCATCTTAGAACCACATAAGATAGATCATTTGACGGTAGAAATGTCAAAACGAGTTTCAACTTGTGAGCCAACATAGCTCACTATGGGTTTGAACTAGGTTAGGTTGAGAAAATTTTATTTTTTTCAAAAGTAGATTGAACTAAACCTGACTCACTTAATCCACATGTTAAACGGGTTCGAGCTGTGTTGAAAACACTATTAATTTATTTTTACAATTTTAATTTTTTAATTATAATTATTTTCTACTTCTAATTATATTTGTTCACAAATTAATATTTTTAAATACTATAATGTTGCTCAATAATATTTGAATAATTTGAATGTTTAATTTATTTGTTTGTCAAGTTATATACGTTAATACTTTAATTTTTAACCACTATCTTTATAATAATATTTCATAATATTTGGAGAATTAAGTGAACACTTTGATTTCACTATTATAAACAATAAACTAAGTCAATTCACTCTCATTGTAGTGTAATAAATATATAAAATAAATTACCTTAATAATTGAACTTTAACGTCGATGTATATACATCTTGAGTTCGGGACTAGACATTAATGGATGATACGATAGCAGGTGACAATAAGCCGAACGAATATCAAATATTGATAGGATAAGCTTTTAAGTACTATGACTTTGATAGCATGTGAAGAAATGGATTTTAAACTTAACTCAATCCTACAAAATCAGTTTGTAAAATGAAGTTTGCACCTATTTATATATTATTAAATCATTTTATCTCTACTTAATGTGGACTTCCAACAAAATGTAGGATTTTATTAAAACTTAGAATTAAAACAAAAAATTGATCGAAGTTAAAATCTACACTACTAATTTCGATTTCGATTGTGGCTTAAAGTCATTTGAAATATATAATGGAAAGCAAAAATGTTATTATCAAAATTATAATTAAAGTTGTTTGAAATTGAGATGTGAGAAAAAGGAAATTGTATATTGTAAACAAGGAACTTTTTGTGACAAAAAAAGGAATTATTTGGTCGTTGAAATTGAAAATGAATTTGGATTAAATTTCATAAAGAAAGAACATTATTTCCGGATAAAAGGAGTAACTATTCACAAATAAAAACTATTTTTTGGAAAAAAATAAATATTTTATTTTTGTGTTACATTGCTTAAAAATTTGACTAAATAAAATAGAAGTTGGGTTGATTAAGTTAAAAATACATTTTGGTGTCTACTACCATCTTCCATTTCGGTTAAAAGATAAATAGCAGAGTCTTTATCATCCTTGTGCATTATTTAGATTTATGGAAATAATATCTCTTTGTTAGCATTAATATTATTTCAATGACCTTTAATTATTAATATAAGTAAGAGATATTAAAATATCAAGATCATTGTTATTACTTTTTATCGAGATTATAGCATAGTATAGTATCAATATTTAAGATTATGAAAGTTAGCGATAAAAAAAAAATTATGAAAGTTAGTTAAAATTTAGACTCTATAAATAAAGATTACAACTTATAAACACTCACTTATCACCTCATTTTAATAATTTATATTCAAGCATTTTGTCTTTTTCTTCTGCAACATTTTATTCTGTTTCAACAATTTACTGAGGTATTTTATTACTTTCTTTTACTTTTGTATTTTTTATCAGTTTCAATCTTTTACTTTTACTCATTTTGTCAAATTATTGCCTATGCACTTTCTATTTTTTAATTAATATTTTTTATATGTAATTTTGAACATATATTTTACACAATCTTAAATAAATGTTATTGTAAATGATATCTTCATTTCTAAAACTATTATGTAAGATACGAGTAGATATATTAGGAAGAGTTGATACAAAATCTGAAAGTTGCGGATTCAACAAGTCATGAATCATCGGTGAACCTATATTATAGATATATGATGTCATTTTTAACCTAAAATTTTGAAAATAACTTTGTATATGTTTCTCTTTATATATCGTTGATTTCACTTATTTTGAATTAAAATTCTTGACTCCACATCTTATTTTATCGCTCCACGCTCATTCACCGTACCAAAAATCGTGAAAATGTTATTATTTTTTTACTTATACAGTGGCCAAGTTGAAAAGAAAGTGACATAAAATCCTGAAGTGTTTGGTCCTTAAACGTTTGTTGAAAGAAGTATCTGGTGTTGCCTTCTTTTGGTGTAGTCCTTCTTCCAGAGCCATCCATTACAATGAGGATCATGGTCCACACTCTATAATGCATAGTAAGGTCATTCATTGCTTGCGAAGATCATGATCGTCCATTTTACCATGAGTTTGTGTGCCCTTTATAGAACCAAAATTTCCACACGCTTCTTTCTCCTCTGTGTTTGTTTTTCTCTTCCATCTATCATTACATACACTCTTCTTCAGCAAGTTGTGTTCTAATGCAATGGGTGGTTGGGGACAAAATCAGATGGCGTCCAACCATACCACATCAATAGAACAAGACAAAATGAGGAAGCCAATTAATACCTTTTATGCTTTAGAGACAAACCACATCGGATGTTAATTACTTCTTTTTTCTTTTTTTCTTTTCCCTTCTTTCTATATTTGTGTGTTATATTCGGAATATGACTTATCCAAGTTGATCGACAAGAGTACTCATAAAAGAAAATATAATATCAATAAGATTCGAATCTAATCACACAAAAATTTAATATCACTTTAAACTAAAAATTTTAAAATAATAAATTTATAGATATATATTATAATGTTCAACTTTCTTATATCCTTCAAACATAAGATTTAAGTTCAGAATTGAATTTTCAAATAATAATATATTTCACTTTTTTTCGTATTAGTACTTGTTTATTATGCTAATAGAAAAAAAATGGAATAGATCAAATTCTTTAAACAAATCTTTACATTCTTTTTTCCTTCTCTCATTAGTAGTACTTAATAGGTTCACTAAGTTCATCCAAAAATTAAATAGACAAAATTACTTTATGTATATCGACAAATCTTATAAAATCGTATAGCTCGACAATTTCGATTGGATGAACTAAAATCACATTTTTATTGCATTATATGACAAAACCTTATAAGATGTATAAAGAAATATATTCTATCTATATATAGATATATAAAAATCTTGATCGCGTAGATAATAAAAATATTTTTTGTGAATATTCCAAAGATATCTCATAAATATCATTGGGTTTCACAATGAAAATATGTTTTCAACACTTGCTTGAGAGTAGATTTAAGAAAGTAAACATAAGATGAGAATAGCAAAACTCATTGGATCCTTAGTTGAGTCCAGTTCATGGGCTGGACCATCCAAGACCATGCAAACCTATGGTTAATTCGATTAGGTAACGTAATTTTTAACAAAAAACAAAATTCAAGATTTAATTAATTTTTTTATAAATTTATGTATTTTTAATTAATTTTTTATTATTATTTTATTTATTGAGTACTTAATTTTTATACTTTTTGAATTTAAATTTTACTGTTTAATTTTTTTTAAATGGATAATGTAACTATTATGTTATTCGTTATTTTATTTATTTGAGATTTTATGTTTAATGTAAAATACTATTAAAATAATAAAAAATATTTATTATTTTATTTTAATTAAAATATTATTTTAATAACCTAACGTTTATTGATTTAGTTGACTCACTAATAATTAAACCTTATTTCAAATTAAATATTGTAAGTAAATAAACTAACATAATTTTTTTTGAATGAAATTAAACTGAAATTAGAATATCCTATTACACGTTTTACGGGATAAAAAATTTATAACAAGTAATTAAGTTAGAACAACTTACGTGTGGTACGAGACTTTATTTTTTTAATAAATTTAAGAGTATACTTTCTTTTAAAAACAGTTTAAACTATTTTTCCGACGTATCCTTTTATTTAGTTTTGACTAGTTGGTGACCAGTTTTTTCTTTATATTTTTTTTATTATTTGAACTTATAATTTGATTTTATAATTTGATTATAGGGGTATCAAATTCAAAATTAGAAATTAAGAAATAGAAACTTTAAATCATGAGAGATAACGTGAGAACTCAGAAAAAAATTTTGAGCAGTGATTTTAAAAATAAAATAAAATAAAACATTATAATATTTTAATAATAAAAAGTTCAAAAAATAAATAGATTTATCATAAAGAAAATTCATTTATATAAAATCATTATTTCTTCAAACTTTTACTCTATATGTTCTCTTTATTATTTGTCTTCAATTCTGATTCCAATTTTTATTTGATTAAATATACGCTTTACGAAATCATCTAGTTAAAACGTTCTCATTTTGTTCCTTTTGACATTTTAGCTCTTGAGTTGTATATGTGCTTTACGACACTGCATGTGACTCAGGATTGTTCTTAATAAATTTTTATTGTTCTATGATCATGGTGTCATGCTTAAAACTCTAATTAAGGTCTTGATTGGATGTGGATATAGAGATCAAGAGAGCATCAATGTGAGGAAAATGATTTTCTTTGTCTCAGGTAAGGAAATCTCATTCTAGCTATTGAATGTTTATTTTTGTTTTAATTTATAATTGTGCATTTAACACCACAATAGTATGTTTAATTGTTTTGTTAGTTGATGAAATTTGATGAAGGTTTGGATGAAAGTCAGTGAGTCATGTTTCATCAAAACTTAGGGTTTCTATGATATAAATTGCAAATGACTTAAATTTAGTTGGATATTTGAGTTGAATTCGAGAATTAGGTGTATATGTGATTTGTTTGACGTATGAGATGAACTACGAGATTGGTTGGTGGTTCAAAATGCAAAATTTTGAGGTCTATATTATGTAGACTCGTTGAGCGGTCTCTTTCCTTGTTAGGTGAATACTAAAATTGAGGTTGGTAGAGAGTTAGGGGAGGACTACTCGATGAGCTAGTAGACTCTCGTTGAGCAAGTAGACTCTCAATGAGCTAGTAGATTCTCATTGAGCTAGTAGACTATCGCTTAGCTAGTAGACTCTCGTTGAGCAAGTAGACTCTCAATGAGTTAGTAGATTCTCGTTGAGCTAGTAGACTATCGCTTAGCTAGTGAACTCTCACTTAGCTAGTAGATTCTCGCTAAGCTAGTATACCCTCGCTGAGCTAGTAGACCCTCGCTGAGCGAAAGCCAAGATTGAGTTTGGCAGAGAGTTAAAGGAAATGAGATTCGCTAGGCAAGTTTGATATCACTAAGCGAATTATTCTGAATTTTGTTCCAATGTTGGATTCGTTGGACAAGACACCCCCAGTGACTAAGCGAGTACACCTCCAAGGGCTATTTGCTGAGCTAGACTATAAAATTTTAAGGTGCCTCATATATGAAGGAAACTATGGGAAATTGAATATTGAAAATGAGGTCATCACAAGAAAAAAGGGGTAAGATGTATTGTTTAAGTGTTGTGACTTATTGTATGGTAATATCCTTTCTAAGTAGGAAGGGTATGGCAAGTTAGTCTAGGTTATGCATTGACTAGGGACACTCATTTTGCAATCATCCTTAATTTTTCTAGACTCACGTACTCATATAAAGAATGAAGTCTAGGTGGTGAAGAGTGAAGGAGGTTCCTATAGCTGGTTCTGGGGTCAAGGATCATGTTTCTATTAAGTCGTATAAAATTTACCCTATTCTTACCACTATGGATGTAGCACTTGAAAATTTCATTTTATATGACAAATGCAAGATTTCTAGAATATGGGTCAATGCATAAATCCGAATAATATCTAAGTTTAGGTCATACTTATTTATAGATGTGTTTCTTTTTGTAACGTATGCAAATTTGATGGTTAGATGAGATTGGTAGATTTTTATTTGATTTCATTTATATGCAAAGAGTTTGTTTTATGTAATGTATACTCAAAGTTATTATTAGTTTATTCTTCTTTGTGATTTGTTGTTGTTTTCTTTTACAATGATGGTTGTGATGATATGAACGGATGATACAAGTGGTGGAGAGGATAGGCCATAGGAAAGGAGATTCTAATCTAGTTTGAATTGTTGAAGCATAATTTCATGTAAATGGACATATTATGTATGTATATCTTTGTATTTGGACCTAGAGCATTATTTTGAAAAAGTTACGTATTAAAAACTGGAACTACATAGGTATATTTTATGTATGTTTTCCTACTAAAAAACCTGATTAGGATCGCTCAAATGTTTAAGTGGGATAACTCTATAAAATATACTTTTGATTTATGTTTCGGACGGTTATATATATTAAAATATCAAAGTAAAATATTAAAATAATTAATTAAAAAAATTGAATTCAAGGAATAGTAATTAAAATATATTTATCATATTTTCAATATTTTTTTATCAGTGCTTTTTAAAGAAGATTAAATTAAAGCAATTAGTCACTTTCAGATTAAGTAAAGTGGCTTGGTTCTAAAGCAAATTTCAATGTAAACATAAGCATTTTTAAATTATTTTAATAAAGTAAAAATAAGTTTCTGAAATATGTAAATTAATAATTTCAATATAAAAAGTTAAATATCAATAATTTAAACTTTTTAAAATAAAATAATTTGAAACGAAAAAGTTTATGACAATTCAGGCACATGTTAAACCAGTCATAAAAAGTGCTTAATTTAATTTATGAAAGAAAAATGTCTCATTTTGATTTATTTCTTAAAATTGTTCTTGCTGTCAATAATGTTTTCAGCTAATGTGGACAATTTCGACGTCTTATAACTAAGAACGTTTATTCAAAAAATAATGAATGGAATGAATTATGTAAACAAAATATACATAATTTTTAATTTAGATGTATATAAATTTATTATATAATTTGTTACAAACTAACTTTTTGGTCGACTTGTGTCTTTGTTTTTTTTTTCTGTCAAAAACATTATTTCACTGAAGTAACATCGAGATTATAACGGCATTTGTACCGACATTAAATGTGAGTTTGAAACGGAATCGAAAATTAAATTGTTTCAATAATTAATTGCATACAATTAGTTGAATTTAATTGAAATTATTATTATTTAAATGCAATAACTTTTTTTCAATAACAATATGTAGAAAAAAAATAATATACCAAAATCTATAATGAAGTTGAACAAGAAGTCTTAGAGACTCTTTCTCTTAGGCCTAGGTGGCTGTGAATCTAATTTGTCTCTTTTACACTGGTCAGTTTCTATCAACATCTTATTGCTTCACCCGTATTCCCAAAATTGAATAAACAAACCCTAGAATCATTTATGCATATTTAGCAGTAAAATCATAGGCAAATTGTGTATTGTTTTATATATCTGATACCATATACCAAATAGAGTTTCTCTTTGTTGCTGGCACTGTCACTTGAAATAGAAGCTGAAGAGCCCTTGGATGCTGAAACCAATTGCATTAAAATATAATTTGATTGAAGGAATGTGGTTGGCTAAAACCCATCAAAATCATTTTCACATGCTTTTCTTTAATCCAATCAAGAATGCCTCATCATCATGTGAATGCAACTTTACAAAAAGACTACTTTTTCAAACTGGAGAGGGTACCCTAAGTGGCTAAGTTTAACCCTAAAGGGGTGACAACTTTTTTTTCTCATATTAAAAGTACCTAATTGTGGAGTAGAGTGGTAGAATAAAATTTACCTCTCTCAACTCAAATGGATAAAAAAGGTAAATAGCATATTGTTTATACTATATACCATAAATGGAAATGAGATAAAATTGATGCTTGTGTTTTGCATAAATGGAAATGGCAGGAATATGAAGATGGTTGGAGTTAGAGTGGTGAGTCAATGGATTTTCTCTTTTTCTGCGTGGTCCAAACGCCCCATATGGCTTCTACACATTATTCCACGCGTAAAGCATCATAATTTCATATTCCAAATTATTATAATATGGAAAACGAATAAATTTGATTAAATAAAAGATGAAAGATATAAAGTTGAATACAGCAAGGCACGTATCTTCGGACACTTAATAAGTTTGGAAAGTTTTGATATGGGCAAACATATCAAACGGTACACTACCACCCTTTATTCACTCCATTTAATAATAAAAAAAATACGAATTGCCATTGGATTTTCAAATTTTGTCACATACAAAATATTTACAGTACTATTTGTTTTATGGTAATTTTGCCTACTTTCTAAGTTACTCTTCTATTATATATCATAACATGAATAAAAATATTGCGCAAATAAATAATTGGATTTTGTTGAGTAATTTCCTTTTTTCTTTTCTTTCCTTGTTTCCCTGTTTCTCTCTGTTTTTATTTCCTATATTTCAACTGTTCATTAACTTTCTTGTTAAGGGAATCTTCGTCGTGGAATCTGAGGAAACGTTTGTGTATGAAAATCAAGGATTTTTTTCTCCATAATAAACGAGAATCACTAGAGCAGCAGTTGGTGGAAGATTTTCTCGAGCATTGATTTGATTGATTGTTCACTGTTCATGCTAAACAACCAAACAAACGGCTACTCTGACTTTTTGATCCTGTTTCTAATCTCGTTTCTGGGATCCTGTCCGTTTCTTTGCTTATTACACTGTCTTTAAGCCTTCGTTTCAGGGTTTAGTGAATTCAACTCGGATGTCACAGCCAAGGCAAAACAAGATGATGAGTCCAAACCTTGGAAAACAAGTTGGCGACACAACATATACTAAGATCTTTGTCGGAGGATTGGCCTGGGAGACCAAAAGAGACTCTCTCAAACGCTATTTTGATCAGTTTGGGGAGATCTTAGAGGCGGTTGTCATCACCGATAGAGTCACCGGAAGATCAAAAGGATACGGCTTTGTAAAACCCACTTATCTTTTCTTTCTGAACTTCTTGTTTTTCCTCTTGATTCCTTCCACTCTAATAAAATCTTTTGCCTTTTGTTTCTTAGGTCACCTTCAGGGACCCGAATTCTGCAGCAAGGGCTTGTCTCAATCCCTATCCTGTGATTGATGGAAGGAGAGCTAATTGTAACCTTGCAGCCCTTGGTGCCCAGAAATTTGATCCATCCACAACAGGTTAGGTCTTTCACTTTTTCTTGTTTTACTTCTAAATTTCCTTCGTAATGATTATGCAAATTTGATCAATATCCCTTGCATGCAAACCATCCTCATAGTTTCACGCTTTCAAATGTTTCAGGAAGACAAAAATTCAGTAGCCCTTCATGGAATATGGCACCAGTCCCATTGCAAGGCACCTCCACTTATTACAATCAACACATACCTCACTACCCGTTTCCCTATCCAACCTACAGGTTTGCGATTCAAACGTGTGAGAGTGAGTTGTTTTTATACTTGACAAATTTATCGTCATTCTAAGTGATCATTTTGCTCCAACATTCAGGTATCCTGGTTTTACTCACCCACAAGATTTGTATGAAATGGTTAGTTTTCTCATAAAGTGGCTTTTCTTTTCAACCAACTTTGAATTCTTAGAAAGCTATAGGTCACCTAAATTATTCACTATCATTGCAATTCATGTGAGCGATTAAGCTGTGTTCACTATTCTCAGAATTTTGAATCTGAATTCTTTGTTCTATACAGAACTACAATCAAGCATATGGTGGACAGCAGTTTCCCCTCCGCTGGTATCCAGCGTATTGCCAACCCTTTTATGGCCTTGGCAGACAGATTATTCCAACAACCTATGTGAAAAAGGTCATACCAGACACGTCTCCTCAGGATGTCACAGTTGTTGGTTTTTCAGAACCTGTTGCAGCTTCTCCCTCAATTCCCACCACTGGTTCAGTATCTGAACTCTAAACAATGCAACAATTTTTTTTGTTTTGGCTGAAGTTTTCTTAATCTTGACTAACTTTGAGGTTGTTGTGTATTGAACAGGATTAGTCACTGGAACAGTACCTGCCACAGGAGTGGTAGAATCCCCTCAAGAACAGACATCTTCAACTACTTAAAGCTATGATGAGGAGATTCCCTCAATAGACTAGAATAGAGAAAGTAAAAAAGAAAAAATGACACTGCTCAACAAACCAGGATGCTCTAAGTACATGCCCGATGATCTTAGAGACCAGACAGTAATGAAATAGTCCTGGTTTTGTTCATTGTCTTCAGAAATTTTTACTTTTCAGCATTCTGGTGTGTACATGATTCTTTAGTTTTCCTTTATTTGTTTTTTTTTTCCCTTACTTTTCCTTTTTAACATGGGATTCCTACTACTTTATAGTTAGAAAAAAAAAAAAGGTTTTTTGTTATTTCATTATTCTTACACTTACACATATACTTTGCATTCCTATGTGGTGTTAGCCTATCCAAATTTGCAAGAGTAAGATGAGTCATTGTTTCCGTTCTTAAAGATTGAGAATGTATCCTGAAAGTTCAACAAATGTATCATACACTCAAATTTGGTGTACTACACTAGTAAAGTATCGTGACGTTATTAATTTATAATTACATAGAATAATCTAATCATACGTCAGTAAATAGAATTATTTTATGCAGATTTTAGGGTAGGGGGATTTTGTTGAAAGACACAGCTTTAAATGGGATTTTGAAAATCATGACATGATACACCTATTTAAATTTTTTTATGCTGTTTTCTTCTTGATGTTATTTTGTCGTGTAAAGAAAAGTTACCAAAAAAATGAATAGACTTTAGAGTTAATTTATTCAAGTTGAAAGCAAAGTTTAGCAAAAAGTTTAAACTTATCCAGAAAGTATGGGTGGGCCGTGTTGAGTAGGTAATTTGCTATATAAAGTAAAGCAAATTATGAGTGTCTCTGTAGCTTTCGTAACTTGTTTGTTATCCATTTTCACAACAGCGACGGAAAACTGTTAGTCAACATTTTTTCACACTTCTAATTGTAACTAAGGAGATTGGAAGGAGAATAATTGTGCACAATGATTCGTTTTTAAGAAGTTAAAAAATGATTCTTTTATGAATTTAGCTGGAATATATCTGTAAGGAATTTTTACAAAGTCAATCAATCAAAGAATTTTATATGAACTAGATTGATTCATTTATCTTAAGTAAATAATGTTACACGATTTTATCTCTAATCATATGAAAAATTAAACGAATAATAATATAAAAAATGAAGTAGGAAAAAGAAGTTTCAATCTCAACGTGATTATAGTTTGTTCTTCTTAAAAATCTAATGATTTCTTATCAATTATCTTTGCACATATATCATTAAAGAAAAAATAGAGATGAATAATGACATTATAATATTCATGTGTCACATATATCCATTGAAAAAAGTTTTTCTATTAATATGTGATGATAATATGAGATTTTAAACAACTAACTTAAAAGTATCTCATTGATACTCATGAAATACTTTGACTTCTTCTCCCACAAAAAACCATAAGTCATCTATAAAAGGACTTAGATAAACATCTATGTCATTTATAGGTTATTTGGGACTTGTAATCATCGTAGATAGTATAAGATATTTGACCTTCAACTAAAGTGGAAGATTTTAAATGACCAACAAAACTAGCCATGAATTGTGTGTTGAAGTTACCAAACATATTCATTCCATATGTAGTTAGTTCAAACCTAAGGTTTCTTATCTTGCATAATTCGAAGAAAATGAGACTATTTTCTTCCACTAAGGAGAATCAGTACGATGTTGAGGTTGTCCACAATTTTTTTTCCATTTGCATACCATGTACTTTTCTTTAATTATGTTTACTCGAAAGTAATCACTTCAACTTTGGAATTGATGGAAGATATAATAAAACCTTTGCTAGATGACTCTTCAATTCATTTTTTTAACATTTGTTGTCATCTTTCACTTTGTAGTGTGATACTCCATCACGTTGACATTTATGCAAATAGTCAAACTTTTTTATGTATAATGTGAAATCATTACAACAAACCAATGAGACCAAGTATATTTTTTGCCTAATACATACAATTTGACATGGTGTTATCTTTTGGTAGCATATCCTTCAAAAGTTTAGGTAAATAAGTGAAATTTGTATCAATTTACTTATATTTTGTCGTTAAACTCATGAAACATAAAACAAGTGACAATTGCCTGAATCTTATACCTCCAAATACAAATGTGTCTCTAAATCACTCATCATTTATCATAAACAGGATTATATGTTTTGCAAAAACTCTTTTGATCCACTTCATGAAACATTTCCTTTATTTTGAACTTCCATAGCGACATCTTCCTCCTCAGTGTGAGATACTTCTAGAATATCAATCACTTCATTGGATCAAGTTCATGTTGTGTAATTCTTCAAGAACACACAAATAAGATGATGTTGTATAATGCCTACTCTTTGTACTTACCCATTCATATAATTAATACATGGACACTGAAATTTTCCATTGTTATTAGATTAGTTTTTTGTTGGGTAATTTACAAAGACCATTTGGCTCAATTCTCATACTTTTCAAACATACGACTTAAATTGGCACCACTTTGGTCTATTTTATAAACGTTATGGTAAAAGGTGTTTAATATGATGAAGAATCATCTTGTTATAGAATAATCCTTTTATTGCAAAAGAATCTGAACGTTGCATGCCATAGATATAAATGCTACAGTTTCAAGATTTATGAGTGAGGTGCATCCGTTTAGATTTTCAACTTGAAAGTTTGGCTGTTTTTTTGTACGTTGCAAGGATATTCTTTTTACCGTTGCCATGCATTCATTTTTCTCCATAAATGCTATAATTTTTCAGCCTTCACCATTCATCACTCACACCTATAAATAGGTGGTTTTGGTGCTCTCCAAAACACACAATCTCTCAATCTTCTCCTTCATTCTTCAAACTCTATTCTCTCTCATTTTTCTCTCTTCTTTTATCTGGGTTAAATACTCTTTCAAGAGTACTTGCTTGCTAGTTCTGAGATCCTCGGAAGATCCGAGAAGTTCCTGTTGTATCCTGGGGGGCTTGCGCAACACATCGCGGATAAGTCCTTAAGGGCAGTGATTTTACACGCCTCAGGAAGTACCTTTTGTTCGTGATTTGTCAGTTCTTATCAACAATCTTAAGGACTTATGGCTGACAACAACAACTCTACTACTTTGGAGAATCAAACTAGTTCCGGAACTCCGACCGTTTTTGCGAAACCATTTCCGGATGTATCAAAAATTGAGGTATTCTCTGGGCAGAACTTTCGACGCTGGCAAGAACGTGTGTCTGCTCTTCTAGACATGTATGGAGTAGCTATGGCTCTTTCAACTTCAAAACCTGATGAATCGAGTGCTAAACAAGTTGAAGATTGGACTTATGCAAACAAGGTATGCCGACACACCTTACTTAGCGCCTT
>Ga0214542_1003379_pt1 | contig 32659 bp, 8 predicted proteins | sample CNSS1metaG_FD_160096 | JGI IMG/M metagenome (GOLD analysis project Ga0214542, IMG submission 160096) | Root nodule microbial communities from cowpea collected in UCLA plant growth center, Los Angeles, California, USA - CNSS1 | ecosystem: Host-associated > Plants > Roots > Nodule | place: USA...
ACTATGACATACACAATGTATTCTTTAAATTTTAGCACATTAAAAATTACATAATACTTGTCTTTTCCAGTTATAAAAGAATTTGAAATGTTAATGCAAGAGTCCATAAAAGAAGTAATTAATATACACAAGTGCAATTTTTATTTTTATCTTAAATTTTATGCGGGCTTGCGGGCCGGCCCGCGCAGACCGCAGGCCTATGCGGGGGGCTCACTATCTTGGCCCGCCCCGCGTTTTTTCTGCAGGCCTGCGGACCGGACCCGTGGGTCAGACCCTAATTGCCATCCCTAATATTTTGCATAAATTTCAAAAGAGAGGAGTCAAACTTCATCACATATTTCTTCTGTCACTTTCTTTGAATCCGTGAGACGCGGTTTAATTTTGCACCAATGAAAACAGAAAAAAGAGTTAAATTTCATAATGTTTTCCAACATTTTTGTTTTGTTCAGATGTCCAGCTATTGCCACCTTTATCTTCTGTCGATTCTCATAACGGTTGCTCGTGCTCGTGTCATGCCACACACCACCTTATAGACCAAGATTCACATGAATCACCAAATAAAGATAAATGTTGACACGTTTTGAACACACCCTCACCTCATTCCAAGACCTAAACCACAATCTCCGATCTTCTACAAACTTCCATACAACTAAACTCTCTTTGACCATTTTCTTTGCATTGTTTCATGTTATTATTGATTACCACTAGGTTAAAGTTATAGTTAATAGTTAGAGTGCAACTCTTCTTACTTAAGAATGAAACAGTTTAAGCGTCACAATTCAATTGCGACCCAGTCCAGTCCATTTGAGCTCTGTCACAGAACAATTGATGTCACTTGTAACATGTCAGAGTTACTCATCAGTTAAATAATTAATATTATCTTAACTTTAAAAACAACAAATGAAAATCATTTAAAAATCAAATTATTAAAAAGGAAACATGGAGTAGTAGTCAAATATGCAATGAGTATAAAACCAACTCAGATTCAAAATTAGATTTAAATATATTTTAAATCTATCCAAAAAAATGTGTTGTTTAATTTTAATCAACGCAATTCAGTAATCTAATTTTATAAATTATTTATAATTATAATTTTCAATATTATTAATGGAACACGGGTGTTATATTTTTGTATATGCATTTGTATTATGACAATGATGTTATAAAATATGTAAATAGTTTTTAGTTTACATAACTAAAAGCATAAGTACACAACCGGGCACAGTTATTTGATAAGAGAATAGATAAACAACACATTTGCTTTTCGAATATGAGAGTTTCTCTGGATAAAAATATTTGTGCACACGAAATGGTTAAATAAAAAAGTAGTTTTTACATGGAGATGTTCCATTATATATTTTTCTAAATATTATAAATGAATAAGAAAATATCAGATATTTTTATCTTTATCGTAACCTACATAATAAAATATCAGATAATATTATTTCAGAGCTATATAAAAAGAATATTCTATAAATCTTACTCTAATTAATATTCAATCATATTTAACTTCATTTTTCTTAATCACAATCTTAACTTGCAACATCACAGATAATGAGAAAAGAGTATCTTATCACCTCTGCAACTCATAATGATAATAAGGAAAATAAAAATGTTCATATTTTAGATTTTGAAAGAAAAGAATAAAAGTATATAATGTGGACAAATGCCACTTGTATACATACTTATCTCTCTTGTTTTCATATGTTTCGACACTGTCATGGTTATCCATATATCATTGTCTTCCCCATCTCTTCTCCCTGCACTACTTCGCAACCACATGCTACCCTTATTTTCTTAATTATTCAGTTTCTCAGTCCCAGGTTCACAACAATTTATAACCCATTTTTTCAAACTTTATACATTAATGGCTTTTGTCTTTTGCATATTTCGTTTAAAATGTATAGAAATGAATTAAAAAATTATAAATGATTTGATTAATATGTAGATATTGACGTATCTACATAGTACATAGTGTATAGGTTTATGAATTGTAGTTAATTTGGAATAAAGTATTATATTATGTTATATTTGGATAAATGAATGCATATAAATACATTTAGAGTTTATTTTGTAACATTATTAGTTTTGTGTAAAGTTTTTCTTAGATAAAATACATATATAAGTGAAGTTAATAATATTTATGGGGTATTATAGTGATACATTAACTTGATGGATTCATGTGTATAAGTTTTGTATTGGTTTCAACCAGACTTAAAAAAAAAAAAAAAAAAAATAATAGATTTTTTATTTATTTAAGTGTAAGTTTAAGTCCTATATTAGTTATCAATGAGAAAGTAGAGCACTATATAAAAATAAAGACCCATACACTCATTATCTTAAGATTTTGGGTTAAGAGTGGTGTCAATATCTTATGTGATTGGACTCAAATCTCATTGGTGTTGTATCTTCCTAGTATAACAAGAATTAGATATTGGATTCTAATTCTTAGAACAAAAAATATTTTTGAACCATCCCATTGCTAATCTTAATATTTTTGCTAAGTTTTACAAATTTGAACGTTAAAATGTCGGCCTTAGTTCATTCAATTTATTTATTCTTACCGTCACATGCTTTTGCAATATCAATTTGTTAATTGATTTTATTATTTTAACAATCAATTCTACAAATAGTTACATTAAAATTCAACAATTATATATATTTTTATTCTCTTCATTATATTTTTGTTTTTATATTTCATTATCATTTAAACTATTTATTACAAATAAAATCTATTAACAAATTCATTCACAATACAGTAAATATTTATTTGCAATAAATTTTTATTTTATATGCACTTCACAAAAAAAAAATATAATTGGTATTACATTTCAATATTTTTTATCTAAAACCGTATTGTTTTGGGTGGGACCATTTATTTAGAGGATATGGTGTAACATAGGAATCATCTTTTATATATTATTTGTAATTTAGCAAGATCTAAGATGAACATATATACCATGACAAGGACTAAAATTCTGATTGTGTGATTTCATTTATTAAAATTAAATAGATGTGTGGAGATAAAATTAGAAACAAATTCTAGTAATAGTAATAGATGAGTAGATCTAGATGTAGCAGTGGCACTACTTGAATAAATTGATAACGTTTTGTGATGTTGTCGATAGATACATGGGTTTTTATATTTTGTTGGGTTGTCGTATTAATGGGCTTTCGTATATTATTCATTTTGTTGAATTGTCGTTTTGTACATAATTGATTGCATTGAATAGTCGTTTTATATGGGGTTTTGTATATTATAAATTGCATCTTCTGCGGCCGAAAACTTATTCGTGACTCATCGTTTCAGTTTGAGATTGGAGAATAGTTGCAGCAATGGATAGTAACGAGGGGAACAAGAAGGAGAAAGACCTTGAGCTTTTTTTTGAGGATGTTATAAACGACGCTGCGCAACTTGATGTTGAAACGGCTAAGTTAGAGAGTGAGAGTAGTAGCAGTGATGAGGAGGAGGAGGAACTTCATCAAACGCACTCTCACTCTTTCACTTCTCTCCAATGGCCCCAAAGTTACAAGTACACTCTTCTTCCTATTACTGTTTCTTTTAATCCATTGCTTATTTTGTGTTGGTGTTTTTTTTTTTTTGTTATTCATATATTTTTGTTTTGTTGCCTCTAATTATGGTATGCAATACTGTTGTTTGATGGGTTTCGTTGAGTTTTTAATCTGTCTCCTCCTGTATCATAAATTAAAATATTAGTTGAAAATCTAGTGACAATACTTTTTTTATGGTGGTATTATGTAATTTTATATGATTCACTCGTATCTTATCTTTGTGAGTGTATAATATGTTTACATATTTATCAAGTGTATTATTAGTTTAATTTTCTTAATAATATTATTATATTTGTTCAAGATTTCACATAGACTAATGATAAAATATATTTGTATAATTAGTTATAAATCTTATTTTTTAAGTCAATTAGATTTGAGTTAATTTTAGTCTGGTGAAATTTATTGTTTATCGGAGGGTCATTTATCATTAAACCACATAGATATCTAATCTTATGTTTAATATATATATATATATATATATATATATATATATATATATATATATATATATATATATATATAAGTGTGTGTTAAAAGATCTTAAATGGAAATCACACAAATTTATAGTATATTATAAATTTTAAAAATCTACATTTTTAGAACCTAAATTAATTAGGTTAAACTAATTTTAAAATAAAAGGAGAAAATATGTTACTCGTAACTATGCTTTAAAAATCAGACTCTATCGGTTTAGTTAAAAACTTGTCTAACTGAACCACAAAATAGATCATTAAAATTTGATAAATTAGTAAAAAAAATTGAAATGTGATTCAAATCGAGTTTAAATTTGTTGTCCTCTACTTAACATTAAAAATACATTATATTAATATATTAAAATTTTTTTAATATGTTTTAAAATTTGAAAATTAGTGATCATAAAATCCAAATTCATTCAAATTAGGTTATTAAACTAAGTTCTAAAATTATTTCATTTAAAATATTTAAACATGCTAAAATTGTGATAGTTGTGAAAACTATTTAATATTACACATTTGAGAACTTAACATGCATCACTTTTTATAACAACAGCAGTAATTTTATATTTATCAGAATAACAGGTATGAGATGTAACTTAACGTGCATCACTATACATCCTTTCTATAACAGTAGCAGTAACATTATATTTCTCAGAATAACAGGTATGAGATTTAACTTTCATAACGAGAATTGTAAAACATACTTCTATTAAAAAAAAAAAAAACGTAAAGATTTACAATGCTCATTCTTGTCATGATAGAATATGAGGCGTGTGGAATTTTGAAACTTGGAGTGTATATTGTGCAGTTACTTTTATGTTTTTCCATTTCTCTTATAACATGGTTGCTGCGTTGGCAATTACTCTTCAACGAAAATCTCTCTACAATTGCAGAATGATATAGTTGCAGCCACATAATTTTAAGCCGTGATCATGTCATGTTAAATTTCAATGATCCCACCCAATTTAAAGCAGATTCTTAGAATAATTTTTCTTTTTATGATTTTAAAAACTTCGATATAATTGTGTTATCAAGATTATTGCAGTGCTTGTGGTTCCTTTTAACTAGTAAGTAGCTATAATCTTGATTCGTCTCTTACTAATTTCCTGTTTTGTTACGACAGAGAGACTACAGATTCTTATACACTTGCAGCAACTCCACATTTTGAATCAATTCTACGAGTACCAAGTATTATATTGTCCAGTTTTGAAAATCGTCCAAAGCATAACTTGCAAATAGATGAAAAGACTCCTTTCCTCTCTTGTCCTGAAGTCACTACCCAATCACCATTGCAGAAGGAAGACGCAGCGCAAGGGCATTTAGTAGCCGAATTGCCCGTTAGTCGTGGCTGCAGCTTAATTCAAACAATTTTCAATGGTATATTATTTCATTGCAAACAGTTCTTTTATATTCTATATATATCCTTGTTATGGAAATAGAAGTAATGTCCTGTCTGAAAATACAGTAACTGAACTTCCTCAGTTTTTACTAAATTATTATTACTACCTGGTCATTTTACGAGGTGATGATGTTTTTCACCTTTGTCTGTTAAACTGCAGCAACTAATGTGATGGCTGGAGTTGGCATTCTCTCAACACCTTACACAATGAAAGAAGCTGGTTGGATTAGCGTGGTGTTGATGGTTCTTTTCGCTGTCATTTGTTGCTATACAGCCACCCTTATGAGATACTGCTTTGAAAGCAGAGAAGGAATCAATAGCTACCCAGATATAGGAGAAGCTGCATTTGGAAAATATGGTCGTATTATTGTATCAGTGAGTTATCTGGTTTTGGTCATTTTTCCTTTTTATCTCATAAAGTTTAATTTTTAGCCCTAAGAAAATGCTTCTTAAGATTATTCACTGTTTATCTTTATTTGTTGTATAACACAAACTCATGTCACAGTAGTGAGAAAGAATACTAATCATTGTATACTTATGGAATTATTGCAGATCATCTTGTACACGGAATTATATGTAAGTGTTTGCAATGATTTCTTATATTTGTTTTAATAACACCTTAGTTCTGTTATTCTGCAGTGTATTTATGACACATGTTTTTGTGAGTGTAGTCATGTTGTGTAGAATTCGTGACCTTGGAAGGAGACAACCTCACTGGACTATTTCCGGGAACATCCTTAGATTTGGGTGGTTGGCATTTAGATTCTATGCACTTGTTTGGAATTTTTGCTGCACTTGTTTTTATCCCAACTGTTTTGCTGAAGGATCTTCGTATAATCTCTGTACTGTCAGGTACTGCAAAGTGTAAAGGACATTTCTTTTGTTTTCAATTTCAGAACTCAGCATTTGCTTACTGGAACTTTTGTTATGATCTGCAGCTGGAGGAGTTTTTGCAACACTGTTGATTGTTATCTGTGTGTATTGTGTTGGGATGATGGATGGTATTGGATTCCATCACAGCACAAAATTTGTCAAGTGGAGTGGCATTCCATTAGCCATTGGTATCCACGGATTTTGCTTTGCAGGCCATTCAGTTTTTCCAAATATTTACCAATCTATGGCTGACAAAACACAATTTACCAAAGCATTAATTGTATGGTATGGTATCCTTTTATTTTGTCTGTAACAGGAAAAACGTATCAGATTTCTTATTTCTGAATGTCTAAACTATTCCTAAACTCATTTGTTCACACACAGTTTTGCATTGTCTGTTGCAATATATGGAGGTGTTGCTATCATGGGATTCCTCGAGTTTGGCAACGACACCTTGTCTCAAATAACATTAAATTTGCCACGAAATGCATTTGCCTCCAAGGTTGCAATGTGGACAACAGTAAGTAACATTTAATGTCTCAAATGACATTACATTTCATTACTTTCACTGAAGTGAACATTTTTTGTAATTTGTGTTCCTCACTTTTTTTTTCAGGTAATTAACCCATTCACCAAATATGCTTTATTGATGACCCCATTAGCAAGAAGTCTGGAGGAGTTGCTACCAGATAGATTCTCAAGAACTAATCAGTGTTTCGTTCTTATCAGAGTTGCACTTGTTGTATCTACACTTTGTGCCGCTTTTCTGATTCCCTTTTTTGGTGAGTCTTAAATTTTGTCTCTGTAATATTAGTTTTAATGAACCTAACTAAGTGACACTTTAACACCATTTTATTACAATTTCAGGGTATGTAATGGCTTTAATTGGCTCTCTCTTCAGTATACTTGTGGTAAGCAAACACTTCAATTCAATGTACTCACAAATACTTTCACATAAACACATTCAAACATATATGCTGACTAAACTAATTTGGGGGAGTGCAAAATTTTCAGTCAGTGATATTTCCAAGTTTATGTTTTATGAGAATTGTGGGGAAAAAAGCATCGTATACACAGGTATGTATGATATTGCTGTTCTTGCATTTAATGTTTGCTTATTTTTTCACACTTCTTATATCTTTACTCTGATACTATAAGGTTGCGTTGAGCGTGGTAATTACTGCATTTGGAGTAATTTTTGGAGTGCTAGGAACATATTCATCTGTGGTCAATATTGTGAACAGTTACTGAGACATCTACTCTTCTTCACTGGATGGTTAAACTCAATTTTTGTGTCACAAGTATTTCTTTTCATTTCATTTTACTTGGGCATACATAATTAAGAGAATCCATGTGCTGTGCAACTCTCAATTTTTTTAATATTAAAATTAATAATTTAGATAGAAAAAATTATTTCATTCTACGATTAATAAAAAAATAAGTTTTATACATATATATTATTTCGAAAAGCAAAATTGTATCACTTTTTGATATAGTCTCAAGAACAAGATTAACATTTTCTGCAAAAAAAAAAAAAAGGAAAATAAGAAAGCTGAACTAAAATTCTAACACCTATAACGCAAATGCAATTACAGTGATTAAATACAAAAAAAAAATATATCGCGTTTTAATATTAACAAATGTCAACTTTGAAGTGTCACCTTTGACACTTCAACCTTTTACTATTTAGTAAAACCAGCTCAATTCCTATAGAAGTTTGCCAAAACATAAAGTGCAATAACTATATCAATAATAATATATCACCTTTTTAGTCAAAACTAACGAATAGTCTAAATAGTACAAATGAATGATTCTTATTAAATATTTTTTTCCAATTACTGTTTGGTTAAGTGTTAAAGTTTATATTAAAAAAAACATTTCTTATTTTTCAGGCTTATGTTCAACCAAATGAACTTCTAATAATATATGTAACAGGTCTTTTAAGGGCTTCATCTTATTTCTAATAATCATTTTGTTATTGTTGCGATTAAAATTAACCAGTAAACAAACAGCTACCGAGTTTTATCATTTATAATATTTTAATCATTTGTTAACATTTTATATATTTAGTTATGTATTTGAGATTCTTTTAACTCTAATATAAAAAGTATCACTCTCACATATGTGAAGTTAACATCAATTCTGATAAATAAATTTTTTATTTATTGTATTTAATTTTTTTGCTGTATTTTCTTATTATCTAACGTCAATATATTATTATTAGTAATATAAATGTAATTAATATATATTAATTTTTTGTGGTTAATATATATATATATATATATATATATATATATATATAATATATATGTTATAGGCGGTTTAAAATTATGTTTTTGAGTTGTAAATTATATTTCACATAAAGCAAGTTTGAAATTTTCCTATGTTTTCTAAATTTCATGACCAGTTCTTTAGAAAAACACTAAACTTTATTAAAATTAAATAAACATTACTTAATTTAAGAAAACTAAAAACCAAATCTTTAAAATTTTATATAAATCAAAATCGCCTTTATAAAACTATATATTTAAGTAAATTAATGTATTTGTCGTCAGAAATAAATTTAAGAAAAAAAGAAAATACAAAAAATATTTGTTTTCAATATAATATGACTTAATTATGTTTTTGATCCTCGATAAATTTGAGAATTGTTAATTGGGTCTTTGTTCAATTTTTATGGTTTAAGTCTTCAAAATTTCAAAACTTTCCGTTATGTTAGATTTTTTCATTACTTATAAGACGTGACAGTTATCTTACAATGTCACCCGTTTAAATATCGTCACATAATACATGGTTGCAAATTACTATAATGACGAGAGTCTCTCTCAAGGACTTGTTAGTATATTTAACTATAAATTATTATTAAATATAATAAAAATTATAATTTGTAAAATATAAAATTACAAAAATTAAAAAAATATATTACAAAATAAAAAAATTATAAATTTATAAAATTATGAAATATAAAATAAAAATATATAATTTTATGATTTTTTTAAATTTATAATTCAATGATTTTATAATTTTATAATCTTATAAAATGTAAAGTATAAAATTATAGATTTATAAAATTATAAAATGATACAAATTTAGAAGGTTATAAATCGTAAAATTATAAATTATATATTTTTATTTATATATTATAATTTTATAAATTTATAATTTAAAGTAAATACATTTACAAATCTTTAATAGATCTTTGTCATTATGATAATTTACAATAATATATTATGTGATAATATTTAAGCAAAATTAGGGTACAAGATAATTATCACATTAAATATAAGAAAAATCTAGAATTTCTTTAATTTAAACAGTAGAGATTCAATTAAAAAAATTTGAAGTTTTGAAAACTGAATAGATCACCAAAAATTAACAAAAGTTCAATTTAAAATTCCCAAATAAATTTATCAGGATAAAATACATAATTAAGCCATATAATATACTGTTATTACGATAAAAATAATAATAATAGCCCTTATTTACACTCTAATTTTTTTCTAAGCTATTATTGACATTAAGATAAAGAAATAAACTACATCATTTCTGCAAACATGCATAACACGCTCAAGTATTTACCTATGAAATATGTTACTTTTTCTTTTTCTTTTTACCTACCTCGTTAATTAAACCAAAATTTAAATAATTCAAAAAATGATTTTTTTAATTCATATTCATAACTATTTGTAAACTGTAATTATACTTTTACCTACAATCATTTTCCCAATTCTTGAGACACATCAAATTGAGACGGGGTTCTAAAAAAATGACGGAGAACGTGCCTCAGCTCAGCTGCATTTAAATCATTTCCTTATAATTTTCAATGTCGGCGGCTCAGCTTGACTGTTTTCTGTTATCTTGTCTGCCACGAGAGACACACTTTTTCTATTAGATAGTTTATTATTTGTGAATTTGACTTAAATTAAATATATGGTAAATTTTAATATTTGTAATTAAATATTTATTTAAAAAAATATTTTACTGTTGCTTAAGGTATTTATATTTTACTTAAATATGCTATTATTTTATTTTGTTATCAATCTAACTTGTCGATCAATTTTTTTCTTTTTATTTTTTTTAAACTTATTAATTTATTTCTTCTCTTTTTAAAGTAAGTTGGAGATGATTTTCGTTACTGGAATACTAAAAAAATGTTTAGAAGAAAATAAAAGGATATTTCAAATATTTAATAGTGTAGATTTTTCAATGGATGCTTAATTAAATTTAAATTTTATAAGATATTTAAAATTTAATTAGATATAAAAATTAAATAATATTCTAGTGAACTTATGTGGTAAAAATAAATAAACGACAAAAGAAAAAGGGACATTGAAAAATTTGTACTAGTGGTGTTCTTGTGAAATGTGTATTTATTGTGTGTCATTGCCACGTAATATTTTGGTTTTAAATCCATAAAATTGGTTTGAGATAATTTTAATTATTGTTTCTAAACATATTTCTTTTTTATTGATTGGATGAAATAAATTGTCATATCTCCGTACTCGATTGCATATGCATGTTTCGTTGTATTTTAATTTCGTACGTGCTTTTCGCGCATATTATTCATGTGTTTATATTTTATGTAATGCGAAAATAGGTTTGACTCACATTAATAAATCACAAATATTAACAAATAATAATTCACGTCTTAACGTGTCACGCGCATATGAGAATAATAATAAAAAAATTATAACTAAAAAATCAATTTTTTATTTTATAACTTTAACCCATTTTACCTTTTTGTCCTTTTTAAAATGGTGATCTACAATTATCCATTTTGAAACGTAAAATTTTTTCATCTTTCCTATCATATAGATTAGAAGAAAAAACGATATAAACTATCTCAGACATTAATCTATAAATAATGTGAGATTACTGGACATGATAGAAACAGTTAATAAAGTATTAATAAAATAAGAATTAATCAATAATAATATATTATTAGTTTTCATACTTGTTACAAAATAAAATTATTACTAAAAGATTGATTCCTATAAACTTTGTTGAATGATAGCTATAAATTAACGTAAGCCAACCATACACTGAATATGAACATGGAAGAAGTATTGAGTGACTCAAATGATTAATTGATTTTGTAGCTATATCACCTAACACTGAGTTTTTTTTTTTTTTTTTTTTCAAAAAAAAGGGACATGGAACAATGATTAATTAAGGTGTAGAAGATAGGATATAAAATAAAAAAGACTAATGTTGCTTCCAACAAAAAAGAAGATTAATATTATCATTTGTGGGCATGACATCTACACTCTATAGCCACCCCCTAACAACATGTTTCTGGATAACTACACAACTTGTTTTAACTCCTATCACATCAACACAACTACGTTTTAAGACTCAATTTGATAGAAAAAAGCTCTATGAAATTAAATAATGGTCAGAAATGTGATTTGTTTTTTTTTAATTGATTTTTAAAGTCACAGAAAGGGTAAAAAGACAAATATTGTAGACCATAAATTAAATTAAATATATCAAAATTATAATATAGCCAATTATATGCCGATCACCAAAATCAAATGGTAAATAACAAGTTTTTAAATTTCAATTTATAACTTATGATGGGTGAGATAAGATCTGAAAAACTATGCGTTTTAATGTTTTTATTCATAATATGTTTGGATGGAAATAAGAAAAAAAGGAAAAAAAAAGAATAATGGTATGATTTTATTTATGTGATTGAAGTGAAAAAAATTGTAAAGAATCGGTTTAAAATGGAAAAAAAAAAACAAAGGGTCAACACAGTGAAAGGATTAAGATTCCGTGTGATGTAAGACTTTATTTAATATTAGTTATGTAAAAAAGACAAAATTTAAAAAGCAACTCATTTAAATAAAATAGTTATTACAATTTCATTATTTAAAACCTATAAAAATTGACACCAATTACACGAATAAGACGGGTGACGATAGTAATTTTAACGATTTTATGGTATGTGTTAAATATAGGAGTGGTGATATGATAGACACCTATTATCTGATAATATTTTAATTATATGTATTATTAAGGTCGGTTATTAGTCGAATATTTTTTTAGGATGTTAAACTATTGTTTTCTAAAGTTAAAATCAAATCACATCTTTTGAAGTAATTATAAAATAAATTAATTATATTTGTAATTCTTAAACTTAATTATACATTAAATTAAAATTTACTCGATATATTTTAATTTTCAAATTTTAAAAGTAAATTAATATAATTTTTTAAAATTAATTTTAACTTTTATTTTAAATATATAAACAATTTAAATATTAATTTGAAAAATCAATTCATATATATATATATATATATATATATATATATATATAAAAAAAATTGGATTAGAATGAAATGCCATTCTAAAACAAAAATAAAAAATTTAAGAAAGTTGGATAAGAAGGAATATATTTATTAATTTTTAAAATTTAAAATTAATTGTGTCAAAAATTTAAAAAAATGAATTTTGATTTTGCATGAAAAAAAAAATAATGCTAAAAATAGTTAACATTTAAAACATATACAATGACGAGTTTTACCATAAATGATCGGTTACTTTTGAAAGACGTTGTCCATGTTGTTAAAAATTGGTACAGATTGAAAACAAAAACTATAATACATAAATATTGTAAAATTCTATTTGTATCTCATCTATAATAATATATAAATGAAATTCTCGTCTTTGTGTCCACACTTCAAAATACTAATTTTATCCTCTAAATATAATAATTTATTAAACTTTTAAAAATTAATCGTTACTTTTACAAGTATTTTATAAAATTGGCTAGCTCTGTTTCTTTTTTTTTTTATTTATTTATCAATGGTTATTCTTTCATCTATTCTGATATATTTCACTTTATTTTTAATAAATATAATTTTAGTTTATATATTAATTTAATAACATTACAATATTATCATATACTAATATAATATCATGTATATTTAAAAAATGTATACAGTACGATAGCGTATCTGTTTACGCTCGTATATACAATGAGAATTGCTATTAAAACTGTATTCACATACTGAGATATAACATTAATTCAAATTTACAAGTCAAATGTCTTTTTCAATAATGGATAAATTAATGAAAATTATAAAGTCATTATTGAAAATTTATTGTAATTATTGTTAAAAGTCTTATTTACATTAATGCATACTATAGAGTTACACTAAAATGTTTTAAATAAGTTAGATTAAAAATTTTATAACAACGTTAGTTAAAAATATTTCAATTTTTGACAATTCAAAAATCTAACAAACTTATCTATTTTAAATATCTGTACATAATACTTTTCTATTATTATCATTATAATTATTATATTAATTTTTCGTAACATATTAAAAGGGTATATAATTTTTTACTATTTTTTTTGTAAATTATTTACTTTGATAAATATGAAGAATGTTGACTCGCATAAAAATTCAAAACTATAAATTCATGTCATATTTTCTAATGAAATTAACATATGAAAGTCAACTTAAACCTGAAAACTATATTTTTTTTTTGTTTTTAGAAATACATCTACATGATATAAACATGTAAGACTGAGATCTATAATGTCCAACATATCTATTTCCACCCGTGTGTCGCGTTTTTAGTAACAATGATGATATTTTTCATAATTTATATATCTAGTTTATTTTTACACAACAAAGTTTCACTATATTGACCTATTAATGTATTTAGAGATAACTAGATTGTATATAACCCAATATATTTAATGTGAAAGGAAATATAAGCAGATTACAAAGTTAAATAATTAAAAAAATAACTTGTATTTAGTATACTGCGAAAATGCTTCAATATCAATAAGTATCCCGATACGGTTTTGATTAGGAATGTTAATGGCACAGATAAGGTACAGATAGTAATTTTCCCGTATTTTATCTACTGGATAAATATTTGTTCCGTATTTGTATCTATATCTGTCGGATATCTGTTATGTGGGTATCCACATAATTTTTTAATATTCATAGATATTCACGGGTACCCGTGGATATTTACAAAAAAAAAATAAACATTTAACAACATATTTTAATCGTAAATTCAAATAAAATACAATGCATAACATTCATACATCTCAAACAAAGTCCAAATAACCTATTTAAACAGTGTTGAATGATAATTTACAAAGAAATGATATTTTTAAAAACTAATTGATAAAAAAATAACTCATTCGAAGTCAATATGTTAATATTTTAGTCATGTTTTTTTATTTTTTAAAATTTAAACTAGAGTACAACGGATACAGATATCCACGGATATAGATATTATGATACATGTATCTATCCCATTAACATGCACTATAAAAAATATATGTACCTATTACCCATAGATATTCATTTACAATATTTGGTGTACAAATTTTTTTAATGTCCTGCTTCTAATCTTGAATTTATTTCAAATAACATGATTTGTGTAGGTCTTGAATTTTTTTAAACAACCGAAGCAAAATATTCAACCAGTTTCCACGTTTAGTTGTTATCCACGAACTGTTGTATTATAATAATTTAGTAGAAAATGATTAATTAGTTAATTAATTACATTGGGCTGTTTTCAACGGAAAACTTTTGTTCTTTTTTTCTTTCAATTGTCAGTCATTAAATGATGACATGTCCACTTTCTGCTATGTTTGGGACTATATTATTGAGAAAAGTGAAAAGTACTTATTTTTTTGTGCATAAACAGTGAAAAGGTGGTTTGAGTGTTTGACCTAGATAAGGAATTGGAATATAATAGTGCTTCAAGCCTTCAACTTCAAATCAACCACTCCTTCTTCTTCTTCTTCTATTCTCGTTCTTTCTGATTCGGCTCAAATGGCGAAGGTTTACCCTGATCAGAAGGAACCCACTTTCTCTCCCTGCACCTCCTATGGACCACACACATACACCCTCTGGATGAAATCACTCGTTTTCAACTCTAACGGTTGCACCGTCTACGATTCTAACGGTCTCGTCGTTTATCGCGTCGACAACTACGACACAAAGGGTAGAAGAGACGTTAACCTTTTGGATCTCCGAGGAAGAGTTCTCTGCACCATACACAAGGTATCTGATAATGTAACGTTGTGTGAGTAAATCGTTGGTTTGGATTAATTAACTTGTTTTTGATTTGAAACTTGGCAGAGACTACTGGGTTTTGGACGTTGGGATGTGTACAGAAGTAGCGATGATAGTAGTAACAGTGAAAACCAGGAAAAGCCTTGGTTTCAAGTTAAAAGATGTCACGAGATGATGACAGGAAAATTGACGTGCCAGATTAGTATGGTGGAGTGCCAGAAGTACTGCATAGAGAAGATCGGAGCCAAAACAGCGTTTCGGATTGTCAACACAGATGATGGGGACATAGTTGCGCATGTAAGAATTGTTGTCGTTGTTGTTGTTTTTAGGGTTTAGCTTTTGATGTTTGGTTTGATGTTGAGAATTTTGAGAATGATGTGCAGGCGAAGCAAAAACACTCGAGTTCGGGAGTTATACTGGGGAGTGATGTTCTAACGTTGGATGTGGAGGGTGGAATTGATCATTCTCTTGTAATGGCTTTTGTGACAGTGTTTGGATTAATCTGCGGCAGAATGTGAATTGTATATATCACACCATGAATCTACCATTTCCCTGTATCTCAAGTCTCTCCTCCTTGCTTTTTCTTTAATAAACAATTTTGTAGACTGTATTTTAATCACCATGTGTACAATTTTATATATGATTACTTAATTATAATTTATTATGTAATAAACTTGTGTATTGTATGTACTTATTTTTCGTATAATTTATTTTAGATGTAAAATACAAAACAAACTAATATTCCTAGTTACCACAAAGTAGGTGTAAATTTGAGTATACTTGTATGTGAAAGTAGATTTCCCTACTTTGTATTCATTTGATTATATTCTTTTAATAAATTTTTATCTTATGAGAAATAATTAGTGAACTTTAGGAATATAGATGACATGTATACATTTTAATTTTAAATTAGAGTAGCAAATAAAATTATATGATAACAAAAATATTTATTAAATTTGTAAATATTAATAAAACAAATTTCATAAAATTTAAAAATATTTTTAAAAATTTATAGAAGAACAGGTATTTAAATTAAAAAAAAACTTTAAATGTCTCTTTACAAGCATTTTTTAAAATTTTCATAAAATCTCAATTTTTATATACTAATACAAATTATAATACATCACTTATCAATTAAATTTGAAGAATAATAAAAACTGTCTTATTATGTTTTTAGTATTACACAGTAAATAAAGAGTTTGTGTTATTGAAATAGTTAAAGTTTTGTATGTGAAACATAAAAATTATTTAATTGACGTACATCATTCAAATATAATGACACACATATTGTTATAAAATAAAAAAGTATTTTAGAGATGTGAATGAATTGTAGACTAGCCAAAAAAATTAGAAGAGAGAACAAAATAAAATGTTAATAACTAATTTTTAAGAATTATATATATATATATATATATATATATATTTATCTAATAAAATATATATATTTTAGATGAAGATGAAGAAGAAGATAAGTATTAAGATAAAAACAGTCGAAACAAAATATATATATATATATATATATATATATATTTTGTATCATTATCCGATTAAAACAATCATTTAAAATATATAGACAACAAATTATATATACTTAAAAAACGTATTAAACCTAGTCTTAAAATTTTTTAATTATTTTTGGAAAATCTTTTCATCTTATTGTAAAAAATAGTTATGCTGTGAACTTCTTTTAGCACCAATATTTTATTTAGATAAAAACAAGTTTAATTTATTTATTATTTTTACTTTTTATATTATTATTGCCACGCCGGGCAGATCTTCACATGACGGCTGCCATGGTTCCAACTTTTCTGATTTTTTTTTTTTAAATTTATGTATTTTATAAATTTTTAAAATTTTAAATTATATGCACTTTGTATTTTGTATTGATAAAAATTAAATTAGACATTTTATTATTTCTTTTATAGAATATAATATTTAATGTTAATAAATAATAAAATATGAAATAATAATTAAAAATAAAAATATTTATTAAAATATTTTTTATATATTTTTTCATTGTTTTTTAACTTTCTCACACATATTGTACTTATCTTCAATTTTCACCTATTCTCATTTTATTTCTAACAAAAGTAAGAAGTTAGAATATTTATTAATTTAATAGTTAACATTATTTTCTTTTTATCTCATGAGAATTTGTGTATTAATTTTTTATGAATATAAAAGAAAAAAATAATATATAATGTGTTTTTTTATAATTAGTTTTAATTGTGACTGAATTATAATAGATTTTTTTAGTAATTACATTTTGAATTACTCACTAGATTATAATAATTTTTTAAATTTTAAAATATTTTTAATATATTGATGAAAAATAAATAATAGATTTATTTTTTAAAATTGATTAAAGAGATAATTTTTTTGCCAACAATATAATTACTAGTACTGAAAAATAAATAGCTAAAAATTTTAATTCTCATTATGAGTTTAAGATCTAAACAAATGAAAGACCACGTAAATATATGTAATTTCTTATATAGTACCAACTATAATAAATTATATATTAATATTTATTATATTAATAATAATAATTAAATATATAAACTTTATTTATGTTATTTTAACTTCTTCAGAATTATCGGACAAGAAGTCACACCGATTATTGTTGATGGAACATGTTTATTAAGGTATGAATAGAAGACAAAAATAATAATTATTTATCTATGGCTTCCGTTTTTTTCTTTAGTCATGATGAATAGATAAGATTATTATCTCTTTCTTATCTCTCTTGTATTTTATACTAATTAAGGGTAGGTTGATGTTACTTCAATTATATAATATTGTTAAACATTTCAGATTAATAAAAAGTTTACATTATTTAATAATAATATAATCAAAATATTTATATAAAAAAAACTGTATTATAAATTTAAGATGTTATTTTTCACTTGTATATTAATATTTTAGAATTCCATTATAATTTCGTATAATTTTTTTTCTTAAAAAGGTAGAGTTTCTTGACTTTAGAGCTTCACTAGGTGAAGAGATATTTATAAGAGGAATGTTTTGTAAACAGTCCACTCTCATCTATAGTTGAAGAGACATAATAAGTGAAACAAACATTGCATTGCACATATACAAACCTAACACTTTGAAACGTGTTGTGATGGAAATTGAAAACGTGAAAGATGTTTATAATTTTATGTTATATTTGTAATTATACTTTAAATGTAATCTTATTGGAAAGTGTTGTTTTTAAATATTTCTAATTTTGAAAAAATAAAAATCATCAACAAATAACTAATCGAAAAGCTGGAACACTGATGTTGACCAAATATTTTGATTGGAAGTTTGATAATAAATTGGTGATTGATTGAACATTCCATCTTTTGAAGCCAAATCTGTCTTGTCAGCTTCAACCCGATCCTAAATCCTACACAAAATAACAGCTGAGTGAGAGAACAAAATAGATAAAAATAAAGTAATATTATATATATATATATATATAAAATATGAAAAAAAATGTTTATTTAAAAAAATTAAGTAATAAAAAATATTATTGGTAATCAAATTCACGATCTTAACGTCAATCGGTAGAATCAAACACTTATTACTAGATTAAAAAATATAATTATTAATTAAAGACAATCATTCATATAAGAGATGATTAAGGGTTCCGATCTTACTGTGACTCAAGTCATCCTTTATAGACACTTGATATTTCTTATAATACTATTTTTAGAGCTGTCACAATGGGTCGTCCGTCCCGGTCCATCACGGGTTGTTCACTTAGTGGGCTAATCCAATCTGGCTCACTTATTAGTGAGCTAAAAAAATTTGAACCCGGTCCGGTCCACCATGAGTGGGTGAGTTAAACGGGTTGACTCACTAGCCCACTTAATTAAAAAAATAATATTTTTTATCTTAAGTCAGAAATTATATTTTGGATTAAAATTTAAATAAACTTGAATACAATCTCAATAAAATCCAAAATTATGTTAAACTCCAATAAAACCAAAATAAATAAATAAAAATACAAAATTACTTACTAAGATCAAAACAATCTTGTGACTTACCCAATCTTTTATTGAATGCAATATTTTTTTCAGCAAACTAATTATACTTTTTCCAATAATTATATTTTTATTAGTTGAAGCTAGGTTTCCATTTGTCAACCCACCAATATGTTTGGTTAAAAAAAAGTCCAACATCTCCAACATAATGTGTCACCACCAACCCGGCCCACCACGGATTTAACCGGGGTGAGCCGGATTCTTGGTGGGTCGGGTCAAAAATTGACCCATACTGAAATTTGTAAAAAAAATTCAATCCAACCCGGTTCAAACCCGTGGTGGACGGGATTGGTCCACGAATTTTGACCCACTTTGACGACTCTAATTATTCTCATTTGGGTTGAAAATTTGAGATGAGATTACTATCTTTATTTATTTTTTTCATATTTCCTCGATCAAATTAAACCAACCAACATTCTATCGTTTCTTTAATCTCTCACACCGCAGAGAAACATTTATGTTTCACATATTTGACAACATTTTAACTTTTTGTTTGCATCGTTCAAAGTTTATGCAAGAAGAAATGCAGACAATAAGACTTATCTTAGGTGAAATGTGTTACAAGCACACAAAACAAGAAAAAAAAGACGTGGAAACTTTTCACACAAAATATTAGAAGAAAGACGAATAAAGTGTGAAGAGTTGCTACATAATTAAATAAATATTATCAATTATGTTTGTTTCATAGTTAATTATATTAAAAAATTTAAAATGGTTTATTCCAAGATGAAGAGCACACCACACATAGTCAATTACGATTAATTTATCTTTTCTTGTTTAAATAATGAATAATTACAACTAATACTAAATATACAAAAAATTTAATAATAAATATTTTCATTTTTAATAAATATAACTTTACTTCTTCATGTTAATTTTCTTTTTTTTTTCTTTCATTATCCACCGTATTGCTTTGTATTAAATCATCCAAAACAAAAAGTGTTCTTCATGAGCAAATTTATTGGTACCCACCGCAAATTACGTAACGAATTTGGATGCATAGTTAGAAGTATTATAAAAAACATTTAAAGGAAAACCTATATTTGTAATAACGAAGTTTTCAAAAACATTAATTTACAATTTGTATTTAAGCTTATTTTTTATCGTTTAATCTTTTTCAGAGGCAAGTAGTGTGAATGAAAATAAAAAATAGAAACAAATTAAAGGAAAATTTGAGTTACGTAATTAAAAACTAATAAATATAAATTTACTTGGTTTAGATGAAAAGAGAACAAACAAAATTAGAATAAAAATAAAAAAAGTACTAAACTGATCCTTGTATAAAAGACTTAATACGAAAATGTAATTGAATAATCAATTAAATGTTTATTCTGTCCCTCTAAACGTGACATTGAATTAATTCATGGATTATATTGACATATAATCAATTAAATGTTTAAAGCTTTCAGCCGTCTTCGTTTTTTTTTTTTTTATTTTATTTCTTATGTGTTGTGTTGTGAGGAAAATTTTGAACACGAGAATCATTCATTTTTCTTTTCTTGATATTTTATCTGATATATATATATATATATATATATATATATATATATATATATATATATATATATATTATATATAGATGGTAGATAATATTGAAGAGTTTAAGAAAGTATCAATTTATTGAATTATTTGAACAACGCAATTTTATTTGAATAAATATTATCATCGCTTGAACAACTAATTGTTGTTTGAGTGAAAATCTTCTACAATTTGTCTTGATTTTTACTTGACTGAAAACATTTAATTTTAGTGAAATTTAAATTGAGAAAAGAATTTAGTCTCACTCCCACATTCACTAGAGAAAAACATCTCATTTGAACAAAAATACCATATGAATAATACAATCACAGGAATTTAAAGACATTAAACAATCCAATCCAACCAAAATTATTTTAACATTTCAAATGCTCTTACACAAGTTTAAAATCTCATTTAACACTACAAATTAAATTATATATAAATTCATTTCAATTATCAACAATACCATTTATAATCAACGATAAAATTTCATAGGGTCTGTGAGTCAACTATACAGTAACATACATGATACATTAATTTTTTTTTTCTCAATTTTCAACTTTGTATGCGCTCAGCAGTGATGCCTTTCTCAATTTTCCACAGAATATTCAATGCCACTTTAAAGCTTCAATCTGTGCACATTTACTTAGATGACATAGGAAGGACTCATTTTAACAATGGCACAACATGGTATTACATCAATTTACATTTTTAATAAATTTGTTGTAAGTTTCAAATCATCTAAAAAAATCAATTTATAATATTAGAGTTAAATCTTATATTTCAAATCGGTTTTGTAAAATTGAATTAGATTTAAACTTCATTTTGTAACATAATATGAGAGTCATAGACTATGATTCATTTTAAAGAAGTTTGTTTTTTGTTTGCTCAACTGTTTTACCCGCTATTGAATCATTAGTTAATATTTAGTCTCACATTCGAGATGTATGTGTCCCAACATAAAGGTTAGTGTGTTATAAGTTCTAGATCGACTTGAGATAAAATCAATTTACAATATATAAATTGATGCAAAACTCACTTTACCAACCATTATATATTAAAACAAATACTTTAATTAGATCTATTTTATGGAGTGTGCTATCAAACACTATTTTCTCTAAATTTTGATAAATTTGTCATCTTTAGCTTTTATTTGGTTCTAGTAATTAATAACGGTCATCCTTAATTTGATCCCAAACAAATTCAATAATATATAAAAGAATGAAACTAACTAGGAAAACGATTTACCATAAATAAATAATAAATATTATTTAGGATTAAATATGCATATTTTAAATTTTAAATTATTTTCATCTTTAAAACTGTATTAAACAAATATAATTATCGTTAGCAAACAAAATTAAAAGTTTTTTTTATGTAACAAACGACCTTGTCATGTTATATTTGGTCTAAGGATAATAATGCGGCCCAACAGAACTCTTTAGGTATCCTTATTAATACAAAATTTATATTAATAAGTCCTTATTAATAATTCTTTTATCAATGTGTTTAATTAACGATGCAAGAAAATAAGTCTATATATTTGCAAAAAGAAAAATGTATAAAATTTATATGTATAATAAAAGAACTAATATTTTTTCTAGTTACAGATACAATAAAGAATATGTATGTTTAAAAAAGCAAAAAAAGAAACAAGAAAACAGCTCATCCTTGTTTACCAAACGTGACAGTGAGAGAGAACCATTGGCAACAAAGTAACACTTGGACATTACAAACTGATAACTTTGCAAAACGGTACCCAATGGGGAAGAAGAAGAAGAAGAAGGGAAAGAAAAAAGAAAAATTCACGTATTTTACCATTGTACACATTAATTTATTCGTTATGCCATGTGTTTGGATGCTGCAACTATACAATGCAGAATCCAAGATATGATGAAGAGGAACTTATTATTGGCCTCTCTGGGTACTCTTGAGATTCCGTACAGTCATCACAAGCTTTTGTCTTTCACCTTCTACCTCCGCAAAATTCAGGCTCATTTCTAAGTATCTCTCTTGCATCTCTTTAAGTTCGCTTTCCATTGATTTGTTTCTTTCCTTCAACGATGTTAGCTCACCAGATATCTCATTCGAACTACTAAAACTTCTATCCTCAACCACCTGTTTGAAAATGTATACATTTATTCCATATGTGTAACTAAGAAATGAAACTTCTCCAAAAATTTAGTTAGAGTTAACAAATGAGTATACCTTCTGCAAAGCTATACTCCGGTTGAATTCATCTACTTTCTTCTCCAGCTCCTCAATTTTGGTCTGGAGTTCCTTTTCCTTCTGCAAAAACGAAGTTTTTGAAGTTTCCAAGGTTGTTTCCTTTGTCTGTATCAAGCCCTGCAATAAAAAAAACCCAAGAACAAAAATAAACAAGGGTTAAAAATGGATAGAAGATGCAAGACAAATATTGCAGAAAAATTAGCATTTGGCATCAAGCATTTGAAACTTTACCTCAAGCGTTTTTATTTTCTCCCTCATAGTGGCTATTTCCTTTGAATTCTGAGGAACTGAAGCAGTTTTTTTGTTCTTTAGAATGTTTTTAGTTCCATCTATAAGTTGTGCGCGTGCACTGCTTTCCCTGAACCTCTTCTCGGAGCTGATTAAAGCATCATCTTTCTTCTTCAATTCAGCCTTTAGCTGGAAAACTTGCTTTAGTAGTTTTTCTTTCTCAACTTCGTCCTTAGAAAAAGAGAGTTTCAGGTCATTGTACTGAGCTCTGACATCCTCCAACTCTGACTGCAATTCTCTGACCTCAGTTTCTTTTTCATCCTTGAGATGGATCATTCTGTTTAGTTCATTAAGTGACTCTTCTGCGTCCTTCTTCAACAATTCAATTGTTGCCAACAGTTCATTTCTTTCCACAGTTCCTTTCTGTAAAAGTGCCTCAAATTCCTCTACCGATTTCTTCATAAGTTCCAAGTCAGTTCTTAAAATTTCCTTATCTTCTACTTGCTCAAGTAAGCATGAAATCTCCATGTTAAGCTTTCCAATCTCAGATTTTAGTAATCCGATCTCATTAGAGAAATCCCTACTAACCTGTTCCTCGTGCTTCTTCTGACTTTCAAGCTGCTTGGACTTGTCCTCAATTTCCAACAACATCTGTTGTATCTGCCCTTTCATCGTATCTACTTGGTTGGAAAGTTGGTTCAGTTTTACCTCGTACTCAGCAGTGGTTGACTCAAGTTCTTCTTTGACTTTATGCAGTTGTTCCTCCTGTACCCTTTTCTGCGCTCGCATTTCACTCGCTTCTGTCAATGCTTTCATGGTAGCCTTCTCATTGGCATCGAATGTTGTGGTCATCTGTGTGGAGAGCCTTCGGAATTCCTCTTGAAGCCTCTCAGCAGTTTTAGCATTTTTCAGTCTGGTCTTCCGCAAAGCTTCCTCCGCTTGGATAGCTCTCTGTTCTTGTTCAACTTTGTCACGCGTCACTGCTTCTAGATCAGCTTCAAATCCTTGTGTCTGCTTCTCCATTTGCTCTTCCAATTTTCTGATATGGGTTTCAAGGGCCTTGATGGTAGCCAGAGAATTTGTGAAATCTTCTGATTGTTCCTTTAGTTGATTTTCCAGATTCTTGATGTGGATTTCAATGTCATTCATTGCAGAAGGAGAAGATGAACATTCATACTGCATTTTCAGCTGGTCTTGCAGTTCGCTTTGCTCCAGCTTATATGCAAGGCCATGGTTTTCCTGCTTCAGTATCTCATAGTCCAGTGCAAGCTGTTCCATCTGCATCTCTAACTCATCTTTGTCTCTCCTATACATCTCTATTTCACCATAGAGGTCTACTATTTTCTTCTCCAGTAAGTGTGTCTCCTTGGCTTCGGTGTGTTCCTTAACCAGCTCCTCCAATGCTTTCTGTTCTTCATCATCATCATCATCCGTTTCACATTTAGAGAGGTTCATCTTTTTCTCCGCTGAAATTTTATCCCGGTCGTTTGCATAGGAATGGTTACACATATGACTATTTTTCTGCTCCAACATTTCGTCCAGGTCCTGCACAGCAAGAACCAGTTCGGCATTAGATTCTTGCATCTTCTTTAACTGTAACCTGAGATTTGCATTGAGGTCTTTCTCATAATCCAACTCTTCTCTTATTTCTTCAACAAGAGCATGAAGGTCTCCACCTTCAAACTGTGACCTGTTTCTCACTTTGGCCTCTTCCATGCGTTTCTGAAAAGACCTGAGACTGTCACATTCTGTCTTGAATGCATCCCTTTCCCCTTTCAAGACAACGATTTCCTTCGTAAGATCCTGCCCTCTTTTGCATTCCTTCATAATTTGCTTCCTAAGGTTCTGTAATTCCAAGTCCGACACCTCTACCTGCCTTGCCAAAGCAGCTACTTCAGCTTTGAGACTTTCAATCTCCAAAGGAGAAGGTTGTTGTTGTTGGGAGCTTTCTCTTAGAAGAGAATTATGATGAGAACCATATGTTGCATCATCTGTACTTAGCCTGTGATCCGACCCGGTTGACCAGTCCCAGTGTGATCTCTGATGTGCATCATGCATTGATGTTGAGGCATTGAGAGCAAGGTTTTGAGATTCTGAAGCATTGTGCAGAACAGGATCCGGAAGAAACCCTTTGGTGTTGAGGTGGATGTTCTTTTTTCTTGTTCCAATTTCGCGGGGAGTGTCGAGTCCAGAGCTGTCATCAGAACTTGACAATGTCATATCAGAACCACTAGATGTCCTGTAATTAGAACTCAATTCAGCTCTATTTACAATTGCTTTGGCAGAGACATCCTGCGAAACAACAAAAGACATGGATAAACTAGAATGAACATGTCGGTTTAATTTATATATCGAGGAAATTTTCAATTATGGAAGCATGACATTAACTTGGATAACGTATGCTTGCACTCTTCTTCACAAAAAGAGGGAAAAAAAAGTGAGAAAAATTATCACATAGGGTGAGACATGAAAAGAAGTGACGGCAATTCTTTAGTTCAAAAGGGTGAAATTCTTACTTCAGAAGAATAACTTTTGGAAGTTTCATCCGTATCGCCATTGTTCAATTGGTTCCTTGAGCTCCTATCGTTGAATTTCAGTTTGGAATCTTCGCATTCATCTTCCTCTCTGCGAATGTTATCGAACAAGAAGAAACCGCATCATCAAAAACTGAGCTGAGGCAAACTCTTTAACCTGAAAGGAAAAAATATATAATAACATGGCAATTCCCCCTTGTACCTTCGATCACCGTTTTCTTGCAGCCTCTGAATTGATACCTGTTTGTTAATCACCAAATGAAATTTACCTAGATCAACATTGCTTTGACTTACGTTTTACTCAAGTTTTTCATTAGTTTTTCCCTGAATTTTCAAGTAACTTTACCTCTGGACCACAACTCTTTTTAGGGGAAAAAAAAATATATCAGAAAATAAGAGAGCGAATACTAACATGCAAAACAGCATCACAATGAGAAATCCTGACGGGAAGAGAAACAGAGCATGGCTTTGTGGTCTCCACATAATCAGCAAAGTTTACAGAAACCTCCCCAATGGAACTAGCTTTTGGTAAACCCTGCAAAAAACGCATAAACCAGATCACATTAAAAAGAGGAAACAACTAACAATAAATGACGGAGAGGGAGAAAAATTCATACCGTTGAAACCAAAAAATGATATATTCTATCACTGATTTTCCCAGTCTTAGCCTCCTGAACAAATTTCACAGTTTCATACACCGGATTGTCCCATCTGCAAGTTCCATCTCGAACTGCAGCTTTCTCCAATTTCGTAGTTGGCTTTCCAATGTCCCCTGGAACTATAGACAGCACCAACGCATCCATTCCAGATTGAAACACCTGTAATTGAATTATCAAACACCACAACTCATTCACCATGTTGATTCCCATCCCATTATGATTCAGCACTACGGGTACACCATCAAATTCCATTTTCATTTTTCAAGAAAACTAAAAAAAGGGTTAAAGAAAATGTCTCTTTTTCTTTAGACCACATAATGAAGAGTCTCAAGACATAATTCTGCTCCAGACAGATAAAACTGTCCCTCAGGCATTTAACTGGTGATTGTAAATCTCTGACTCAAACTTTAGACTGGTGAGGTAATTGATCCGCAAGTTTGATGGTGAAACATGGTGTCTGTTTTTTTCAGTCATTACAATTCCGGAGAAGAAAAAGAAGAAAAAGAAGAAGAAGAAGAAGAAGAAGAAGGAAAGTTGAAATTCTGAGAAATATGAAAGTGACCTGGGTGGCATGAAAGTGCAGCTTGAAAACTGCTTTTACCCTGTTCTTGTCGCTCCTCCATCTCGCAGAACGAAACATCCTCTTCACTCGCTCGCTCGCTCACTCACTCACTCCACTGCACGTGGATTCCTTCAATGTGGCTCAACTCATTGGGCCAAAGCGAAACAGAGAAGAGGAGGAAACGGAACAGAGAATGAGGTGATGAAAAAAAACAGAATCAGGTGGATCTGATGTTGTGCGCTTCGTTGCTCCTCTGTTGTTGTCGTCTCTGTTCGCAGCAACGGCTTTTAAGAATCAGATGATGACATACATAAGTAAAAAATATATATTTATATTTATATACTGAATTAAAGTGGAAGCTTCTGCTTCTAAAATATGGTAATTTTTAATTCCATTAAAGCAACAATTCGGTGGAAAATGTTTGTTTTCGGTAAGAAAGACGATCGTGTATTTTTTTTCAGTTATATATAAATATATCACGGACCTGTGCTTTTATGGGACCGGACAATAACGTATCTTCTTGTGCGGACATATTCCCATAATACCCTTTTTTGTCGGTTTCATATTTAAATTGAAAAACAACGATTCGCCTGCGTGTGCAAATGGAATGAGTGGTGCATAAGAATCTAATTTAGTGATTAATAACATAACAAAACGAAGAGAGAAGAAGGCGTAAGAGTAATGCATGGGAAAAGAAAAATTGTCTTGGCCTTGAAAGGGAAGTTAGAGAAATTTGATTTAGGTCTTTCTTTACAAACCTGAAATCCTTGCTGGAATTGGTTGTTTCTAAGAAATGGTTGATACTGTAAGTAGTAACAAAAATTTCAATGGAGACAAACAAAAAAGTATGTAATAAACAAGATGCGCATACTTCTCAGCTACCCTGCCTCAACGACAATCTCCAAAATTAAGGTTCGCTGTTTCTGATGCTAATAAAACGCTCATTGTCTATTGTTACATGTTTTTATTCTTGTTTTTTACGACAATAATCATGAACAGGATTTTAAGTAAAATGTGATAAGAACTAAACAAATATTTGATAATTAAAAAAATAATAAATGTTTATAACTTAATTCTTTTTACGGTCACATTTAAACCCTTAATTAACGATCAATATGACACACGTAGAAATATAAATAAAATTGACCGTACTTTAATGCTAGAGTTATATTTATTGAGACTAATTTATATCTAATACAGAAACAATTGTACTATTAAATGTAGTGTTCATTGACTATAATATAGACGGAGGGTTTTCCTTGTTAAACATTTATTATAACAAATTATTCTTAATTGAACAAGAAAAAAAAAGTGTTGTGTGTTCAAATTTAATATATCTTGAAACTTCTTTTCTTTTTTTACTCAAATTCACACTTCGTATACTTTGAAATTAATTTCTTTTATTTCACTAACATTTATTTTTCTAAGCAATTTTATAAAAGCATGGTCAAATGTTACTTAAACACTTCTTTTAAGGAGATTCAAATCATGATTTATTACTTTTGGTATAGTGTGATTCCTTGTGATAAACCCAATTCATGTTTAATAAAGTCACGTTATTTCTTATTTATTTGTTACATAACTTTGAATATATTTTTTATGTGAGGTATAAAATACTCATACATTATAAACGATCTTGCTGCTGCTGCCTAAAAATTCATGAAAAAAGAGAGAGTAAAGTTAACACGTTTAACTAGATACCTTTTTTTTATTCATAGGAATTAATCACATTTTTTTATCCATATGAATTAAGCCATGTTAGGTAATTTATAATAATGTACGTGTTTTCTTTAATTAATTGAATTATTATATAGCCTTGACCAAGAATTTGTATATACTTATGTAACTGTGAAGAGGATGATATAAAGTGTGGGTCAGAAATGAGTTATCTTAGATTGTTATATAATCATCTTATCATTTTTCAGACACTATTTTGACATCACTCTCTTTATTATTACCATTTGATATTATTCATCATTACTATTTACTTTCTCTTTCTTCTAAAAAATATAAAAGTTAATTTTTATTAATACTATTTTATCTTTATACAAATTGTCAAAATGATCATCAAATGGTGTCATACAACATTTTTTCTAATTTTTTTAGAAGCTTAAGTAATTTTTTTATTTGTTTTTTGTTTAATTACAGAATAAAAAAGTGTACCTTTTCATATATATCCATAAATTAACATAATATTCATAGTTTTGAGGCATTAGATAACAAAACAAGGCGAAAGTCTACGTTGATGAGTTGTGTTTGTTTGGGGTTAAGAGAATAATTACTTATAAAAAGAAAAACCCCACGCTCCAATTAATACCATAAATTCCTCGTTTCCTTTTATAATAATATGAAAACGACCCTTCAACAAAATTGAACATGTCATATGTAATGTAGCTCAAAAAAATTGTTCACCAATCCTCACCTCACCTAAATGCTACTCAACAATATAATATAAATAAATTGTAAATAACTAAGTATAGAACATAAATCACTATCTTTGTATAATAAATTTGTTACATTTTACCGTTGTTAGTATAAAAAAAATCCAATGGTACTTTGGAGCCAACAAGGAAGTCACATTTAATGACATTCAAAGGAACCCAGTGACTTTGTTTAAAGTACAAACGCCACTTTTTGTATCTGTTAGGCACTATTTAGTTTGACAACCGCAAAGTTTAGGTTTTCTTTTTGAGGCCCACAATTATCCAAAAAATATCTAGCTCATCACATGAATAAATACTTAACCATATGAGAAGCATTTAATGTATCATTAAATATTTTTATATACTCACAAAATTCATTTTTTTTCAACTTTTAATATACTACATTGCAGTTTATATGTTTATTACTTTTTGTCTTAATCAGTAATTTGGATTTCATATTATGAATTATTGATTCTTATATTTTTTAAATAAAATCAATTTAATTTCTTTCGTTAAATTGATGTTGATAATATTTGAAATATGTCAAGTGAAAGTTTGATATAAAAATGGTGGTGAAGTGAAGTAGGAGGTGGTTTGGGTTGGCACATAATTGACTTGGCTTTAAAGGTTACTACTACTAAACATTGAGATGAGTGAATGGTTGAAGGGGCCAATTTTCAAGCGTGCATATGCAGTCACAAGCCACCACACTCAACAGCACCATCGCTTTACACATACATCTATTAATTCTACTGCTATTCTTTGCACACATTAATGTTTTTGCATCTTCATCAATTCATGCCCACTGGAAAACAACCTTAAAATAGGGTCCACACTTGTGGTCTCTCTCATTTTTTAGCACAGTGAAAATAGTAGACCTCTCATGTGTGCTTCATTTCATTATCCAGCCACAACACAAGTTATTCAGGTGTGTAGTTTTTAGGTCCCCTCGTGCATCTTTTCATACAACCTCAACTCTAGGTTTCTAGATATATATGTTTTAAATCATCTATGCTTTAAGGTGCGATGAATTTAAAAATTTTCAATTGAATTTTAATAAATTTGTATTAATTGTAGGTCAAATATTTAATAAATTTAAAACTTTTAAATTAAATTTTTTATTGTTAGTTTTATTGATGTTGACATGTTTATTATTTTATCACGTCATTTTATTCTGTTCTCATCACGTATAATTTTATAATTTTATTATTTTTTAATAGCATAATTTTATAATTTTTTATATAAAAAAATTAAGTCACCTTTTAAATTAGTAAATTGGTAACTGTTATCATAACTTAATAAGTTTTTTTATTTATATAAGTAATTACCTGTTGCGAAAATATACGAGAAGGTTTGGAAATCTTTCAAAAAAAAAATTATAAAAATATATTGTTGTTGAGAATAGTTCAAGTATGAGTCAAAGTCTCACATTGAATATAATAGACAAAATTAAACACTATATAAGAATAAAGAACCATAACATCATTGCCAAAAGGTTTTGGGGTTAATACGATTGAAGGCCTCCTTATATGTGTAAAACTTATGTCATATAACTAGGGATGACAACGAGACGGGGACGGGTTTCGTTATCCCATACCCATCCCCGCATAAAAAATTCATCCCCATATCCAAACCCAACGGGTATTAAACTTTTGTCTCATCCCCACCGACCCATACTCGTACCCGTGTTCTAACTAATATTAATTTTTATAAAAGAAAAAAAATTACGGTAAAGAAAACATAATATTATCAAATATTTAATATTATGAGGATGATTGTTTCTTCCATATCAAATACTTTAAAATAAATTATAATTATCTACATTTTAGATTAGAATACCAAATAAAATTTTATGAGAACCAAAACATTTATTAAATTTGTAAACTACAACATTGATGAACTTAGTTGATAAAATTAAAAAATATTTCAAAAAAATATAAAGGAAAACAAATATTCAAATTAAAATATATTTTAAATGTTTGTTTACTTCAATTATTTAAATTCTAATGAATCTCTTTTTTATACACTAATAAAAGTTATAATATGTCACTTGATCAAAATGACACAAAGAACAAATAATAAATATAATAATAAAATTTTGACATAGATTTTGTATATTTTGAACTTCAATATATGTTGGATAGTGACAAAAAAATATTAGCAATTACATTAAATTTTTATATTGTAGTAAATAAAAGTTATTTATACAATTAAAGTGAAAAAATTACAGTATGATTAATAATGAGTTATAAAATAAAAAATAATTAGATAGAATATATCGAAATATTATTCTACATGATGAAAATAATAAATAATAAATAAAAATATTAAAAAACTAACAAATGTGTGTTTTAGAAATAATTTGAGAGACTATCGAAATAAATCACACAAAGGAAATCAAATGTATAATTAAGGTATGATAAGATGAAAAATATCTTAGAGAACTAAGAAAACTTTTCAAATATCAACATATATACTCAGTGGTTGAAAAATAACGAAAATTATTTTAATGAAACAAAAGAGTTATTCAAATTAAACAAAAGTTAATAATAATAATAATAAGTAAAGAATTTTTTTTATATTACCTTAAATTGAGAGTATAAACATTCTCATGTGAAAGGAAAATATATAATAAATAAAAATATTAAAAAAATAATAAAAATATTCAAATGTGAGCATAAATTATTTTAATTAATATACATCATTTTAACATAATTACATAAAGGTTATGATAAGATAAAAATTATACATATATATATATATATATGGTTACTTAATTAATTGTAGATATTTTAATAATTTAAACGAGAATAGAGATATGGCGGGGACGGGTATTATGGCGGGAATATGTACATCCCCATACCCATTCCCATACCCAACTAAAAAAGTCGGGGATTCCCTATACCCATACCCATACCCAGTCAATGCGGGGATTCCCCGTCAAAACGGGGACGGGTTCGGATAATACCCACGGGGACGGGTTTATTTGCCATTTCTACATATAACCATATGAAACCACAATCTCTCAATACGACCATAACCATATATGAAAATATATATATATATATATATATATATATATATATTCCCTTGTTAATTTT
>Ga0214542_1003380_pt1 | contig 32656 bp, 11 predicted proteins | sample CNSS1metaG_FD_160096 | JGI IMG/M metagenome (GOLD analysis project Ga0214542, IMG submission 160096) | Root nodule microbial communities from cowpea collected in UCLA plant growth center, Los Angeles, California, USA - CNSS1 | ecosystem: Host-associated > Plants > Roots > Nodule | place: USA...
ATATTTATATTGAATTGAATTGAAATATTCAAATATATACAACATTCACAAATACATATTCAAATATATGTTATAATGTATTATAAAATGTTTTTTGAAACTAAATTTCAAAATTAGTTTATTAGAAACGAAGATGTTCTCTGCTTTTTAATTCAGTGAGAAATCTATTTTAACGTATTAAATAATAATGTTTGGATTTAAAATTTGAAATAATAATAATAAATGCAAATAAAATTATTTACTTTAAATACATTTATTTACTAAATTAAAAATTAAGACTTTTGTTTTTTTTTTATTTGGCTTACTGGATATGTTTTTTATACTTTTCAAAAAATATTTTTTATCTTCAAAAAATTAAAAGATGTTAAGGAGAACAAAAACAACTTTTTAGTTTCTTTCAACACTACTTTCAAGATAAAATTTTGTCTTTTCCAATATATTTTTATAATTAATTAGCATGAATTGTGAAGAAACCAATTTTAATGTCTCAATACAATGTTATATTTGAATTTATTGTATTATAATTTTAAATGGAAAATGTTTTAAAAAATTTACATACCTTCTTGAAAAAGTTGTATACTGGCTCCAAACAATCTTCTCACCTTCCCGTAGAGTAAAAGTCATTTTGAATGACCAAAATCTCTAATAAAATCTAATCTAATATATAATTATATACAATTGCCAAACTAACAATACTGTTTTGAGTTCTAATGTGCATTGTCCCAAAAAATACATAATTAGTGGTCTTCATAATTAATATTTTGAAGTAAATATTACAAAATAACAACTTTAGAAACTTTTACAAAGTTTCTTGGAGAAGGTGCCTATTTTTTATAAAATAAATCTAATTAAAAATTATAATATAATAAATTAATTAAGATTTTGTGTGAAATTTACTGATATTACACGACTGAAATGTTTTGTAGCATCGAGTGAATACTTTAAAATATAATAATATTTACTATTTCATAATTTTTATAGTGAAGTAAATGCAAAACATAAACTACATTTTAGTTTTATAATAAATACAAATTATAAAGGCATAATCCAAGTTTTTAATTTTTTGAACAAACAAAATTAAAATAAAGTTCTAACTCCATGAATTTGTCTCATTAATGATAACATAGACTTTTAAAAAGTTTAAAGAAGAAGAAAGATTTATAACTAACAAATATTTTTATATAAGTATTAATATTTTCTCATCTTCTACAGAAAAATTAGGTATTTTATTAATTTATTCTAAAAATAGTCATTACATATTACACTTTTCTTAAAATCCAATCAGTTAATAGTTTCTTAATAATTAATAACAATATTAATAAATGCAAATAAAACTAGTTACCTTAAATATATTTAATTATCAAATTAAAAATTAAGAATGTTTTTTTTACCTAGCTTACTGAAAAATATATTTATATTTTTCAAAATCTACTTTTCATCTTCCAAAAATATAAAGATATTAAGAAGAATTAAAACAATTTTCCAGTTTTTTCCAACACTACTTGCAAGGTATATTTTTTCAACTTCTCAAAGAACTTTTCAGTTTCTTCCAACCCTACTTCCAAGATATATTTTTACAACTTCTCAAAGATGAATGTTTTCATCATTAAATAACATTAAATATTAGAAACCAACAACTTTTTGTGTTTTTCATTGCAATGTTATATATGAATTTATTGTATTAAAATTTTAAATGGAAAATATTTTAAAAATCTACCTACCTTTTGGAGAAAGCTTTAAACAGGTTTAAAAAATCTTCTTAAAATTTAACGTAGTTTATTGAATAAACTTTATAAATCAACACTTACGTCTTCCAATATAAATGTCAAAAATATAAAGAATAAATGAAAAACTTTTCGTCTTCCAAGAATTTTGCATTTTGAATTATGACTCTATTTATTATGAACAACAATAATCATGATTTGTGGGACTCAATGAATCATGAAGTATCAATCAAACATATAATTAGAGTTTAAGACATTCACAAAAAATATTATTTATCAATTTTAAGTATATAAAAAATATAAAATTTTTATATCACCATGTTGTTTTTTGGAGATGTTATCTGCTTTTTTATTTATCGTTAATGATTAATACAAAATGCAAAATCTCCTTCTAATAATGTGCTTGAAAACCTATTGATCTAATATTACTTATTATAGTTGTATTCTTAACTTTATATCAATTATGATTTTAAAATATTGCATTGAAAACCAAAATCTTCTTCTATTAATCTGTTTGAAAATTGATTGATCTAATATTACTGATTACAGTTGTATTCTTAACTTTATATCAATTTATGATTAAATTTAAATATTAATTTAAGAATAAATTTATATTTATGTAGAATTAATGTAATATTATCATTATATATTTTTATATAATATTAAATTACATTGAATTTACATTGGGATTTTTTTTTTCATTTAATATCCTTCGAAACCGAACTTTTCTTATAGTTGATTTTTTTAAACATCAAGCAGCAGATAATATTAGGTAATATATTCCTTCCGTGTGTTTTTAGAATAAAATTCAAAATTAATTCATTGAAAATAAAATCGTTCTTTGGTTTGAAGTTGTGAAAAATTAATCATAATACATATAATAATATTAATAAATTTTGGATTCAAATTTGAAAACGTAATAGACAGTAAAAGAAAAAGAATGTGATAACAAAATTTAAATTTAACATTTAAAATGAAAAATATATACAAAAAGTTAATTTTTGTAATAAATACTTTAATATTATTGATAAAAATATATAAATTCAAATATTAAAAAAATTGATGATCCATAATGATATAATAATATATTATAAAATATAATAATATGTAATAATGTAAATATAAAATATAATAATATTAATATAATTAAAATATAAGGTAAAAAATAAAAATTATAAATTTTTTAAACTTTTAAAGATATGGAAATAATTAACTATTTCAATTTCAATATTATTGCAAGATTAAGATTCATATATTGTGAAAATTGGAATTCGAAATATATACAGTAACATTTTCTCTAAAAGCGATTATCAAACTGAAACTTTCGAATGAAAGTAGATGCTATTTAACTAATTAAACCAAAAATATATCAATAAAATTTGAATTTTGACATTCAAAAAATAAAAATTGTGAAATAGTGTAGGTTTTTTAATAGATTCTTATAATGTGTCTAAACAACTTTCAAATATTTTTAACTTATAAGAAAGGTTAGTATTTAATATATTATCAAAATCTGAAAAATGATAAATTGAAAAAATTTAATGGAAATACATTAATATTCACAATTAAAAATAATAAAATTTAAAAATATGATATAGAAAATAAATAAGTAATATAATATTTAGGAATAAAAGCTTCATGGTTCTTAATAATATAATAATATATTAATATATTCGTCCTAATATAACAATAACAATAGTAAAAATAATTAAAATATGGTATAAAATAGTAAATAAATAATTGTAAAATTTAAATATGAATTTTTAAATATTTTTAAATAATTTTTACATATTTTTGACGTTTTACACAAACTTAAATAATAATTTAAAGAATAATGTTTATACATAGACATTGGTATATCATTACAAGTTAAAATTATACATTCTTAAAATTTTTAAAGATATAAAAATCACTAATGATCTCGATTTCAATATTTTTTTTTGCTATATTAGGATATATATTGTCAAATTTGAAATTTAAAATATATAGTAATAAAGTTTGAATTTAAATTTTAAATTTTAAAACCTATAAAATATGGGAGCAAAGTTAAAATTTGAAATTCAAAATCCAAAAAAATTGTGAAAAAAGGACTTCAATAGAGGAGTCCACCAGAGTCTAACCTTTGAATTTTTGCATAGTGTACTATGTATATTTGTCTACATAGTCTACATTTTGTAAGTTTTGGTTGTTTACTATTTATATTTTGTTTGCAGTCTAACATTTGTATCTTTAAAGAATCTACTATTTATATTTAGGTGTAATTAGTCGGATAATACTCACTTTTATTCAAATATGTCAGTTTGGTACCCGTTTTTAAAAAGGTGTCAATTAGATCCCTTTGAGAAAAAAGTATTAACGTCATTAACGGTATCGATATTTAAAATGATTTACAAGAGTGAAAGGAACCTAATTGAGACATTTTTTCAAAAGTTGGGACTCGATTGACACATTTTTAAAAGCGAGTACCAAACTCTGACACATCTGAAGAGAGTGAGTACTATCTGACTAATTAAACATTACATTTATAATGATCTATCATTTGTAGCTTTATATCGTTTACTCTTCACATTTTTTGTATCGTAGTCTACTCAATAATTTCTATATCGTCCATCATTTTTATTATTAGAGAATTAACTATTATATTTTTCTACATTTTTTACTCAATATTTCATTTAAAATTAAATTAAATTTCTTAATTTTAATTAACTAAATCTTAATATATTATTTAAAATATTAAAAACATATATGAATAATTTAAATACATTTTTATCATAAAATCGATTAAAATATTATTATTGAATTTTATAAAATAAAATTTATATTAAATTTAATTATACTTTTATAATTTTAAAATTCGATGTGCGTTGCACGGGTAAAAATACTAGTATTCATTATTTACACTCTTAAGGACTTAAATTAAATTACAGTTGCATTATTCAACTCAATAATACCCAATAATATAGTATGCAACTAAATACAATTTTTAAACGCAAAAATAATATTAAATTCCCAAAAATTTAAATATTGAATTTAAGCCAAGGTTCGACTCATCATACCTTCCAGGCGGTTTGGAAGCGGGCAGCGCCTAGCGGTACGTGTCCCCCGCCAAGTGATTTTACTGCAGCAGTATTGGTGTGTGTGTGTGATATATATATATATATATATGTGTGTGTGTGTGTGTGTGTGTGTGTGTGTGTGTGTGTGTGTGTGTAATTTATTAGCTCACCCTATCTGCTTGTGTTTGGCGATGATCGTGTACGCGGTACACGGGAGCAGATGTTATTGCAGGTGGATCTGGTGAGGCCTAGAGACGGAGCAGGCTACTTTTGGGAGAACATTTTATCAGAACTTTTGTGAAGTTTTTATGCTTTCAAATAATTTGTAATTATGAATATTCTGGACTTTTGGATAATTACAATCTTATTTATACTTATGAAATTTTGGTTTATTGTGAAAGTAATAAAAAATTTTAATTTTCCCGCGTTTTAGGAATATCAGTTATAATAAATGAATTTTTATTATTTACTTTATTATTTTATTATTTAAATCCATAATATCCGGTCGGGATGTTACAGTTTGTTCCCGTGAGGGGAAGTGTGTGTCTTCCATTCCACCCGAAACGAAGACTCTTCCAACACAAAGAAAGCAATTTCCAACATGCATGACAACGATTAGAAAGCAAGATATGTGGATGATTAGTAGTGTGGTAGATGAACGTAACCATGACGTGCTTTAGGGAAGGAAGGTGGCGGACAAGCTTTGTTAAACCACTTTTCAGCTATGAGGGAATTGAACAAAGATTTCTTTTTTGAAATTGATATGGATTCACATAATCGAATAAGCAACGTATTTTGGGTTGATGTGAGTAGGGCTGCCTTTATGGAGTTTGGGGATGTTGTATCGTTTGAGACAACGTACTTAACCAATAAGTACGACATGTGTAACATCCCTGGCTACCCCTCCTCGGGCCCTAGAGGCTGTCAGGTTACTACAGCCCAATGCACCCCAACCCATCACCCTTCTCCATCCATTCATACTGGGTGGGTTGTTGCCAGTGGGAATCGAACCCCTAACCTGACCTTTAACACCTCTGGCTCACTAACAGATGCTACCAGTTATGCTTTGTAACATCCCTGGCTACCCCTCCTCGGGCCCCAGAGGCTGTCAGGTTATAACTGGTAGCATCTGCTGGTGACCTAAGCATACTAAGACCTAAGCATATACAAACATCATATATTGATAAGCGAACTAAGTGTTGGCCAACACGAATGAATTCCCCATCTACAACCCACTAATTCAAAACTTCCCTAACCAAAGGGCAATTTATTTCAAACACCTTGTCCAAAGACAAACACCATCTAAATGGTGTTCTTTCAATCCGCTTAGGTGGGTCGCTTTGACTACATTGTTTACTTCAACAATGTATTTCGTATCACAACGATGCACAATCCTCACCTATATACACGACAGTATAATTTAGTTGAACAATTAGTAAACAAATTTTCATTTAAATGGTCCTAAGGAGTGAAAATTGACCTAGGCATCCTTCTCCATCTTGGTCATCTTACCCTTATTCCATGAATGCAGAGAAGATTTCACTTCCATTTTCCCTGCCATATAATTAATTGAACTATTAAACAATTGTAATAACCTAAGACCAAAATAAATAAGATTGAAAAAATGTTACATAATACTTTTAATTATCCGTAATATGCATACTATTGAATTCATTCAATTAAATTCATGGGATCAAAAAACTTATAATCGAAAGTAGAAAGAAAATTCCTTCTAAGTCAACCAAGAGCGGAAAGCCAAAAACATTATTAAAGCAACCAAATAACAAAGCAAGAAGAATAAACATTTAATGATCATTCAATACATATATCTTATTTCAATAAACTTTTCTATAAGTTTTGCGTATAAGTTAAATCAATTTATACAACTAAGCTCTAAAAAAAAGATGGACTACGGTATACTTATACAACACTAACAATTGAGATTTTGTATAAAAGATAAAATTAGATTATCTTCTTTATAAAAGGTACTGCATTATGAATGACTAAATTAGATTAAGTAGAAGATACTGCATTGTGAATGAATAAATAATAGTTTTAAAGTAGTTCTATTTGGGAGTATTAAGATCAATATTTTGTTTTTGTTTTAAAACTACATATATCAAGTGATGGCTTACATATGGATTTCAATTCTCTGATGATTCATGAATTGGTATGATTTCCTATCACTGAGAATGCTCTAAGGCTTAGAACAGTAGAAAATGAGTAGATTACTTGCTAGTTACAACTACTACTATTTATTCTATTATAGTTTCGTCAACTACATTAATTATGGAGGAGCAGCATCAATTGAAGGTATTAGGATAAGAATGCTAAGCCCGACAGTTTTGGAAAGGACTAAGAGAGACTTTGACCAAATAGAGCCAACATGTATGCTTACCTTTACTCTTAATTGTCTTTATTTTACATTATATGCAAAAGTTCCTCAATTATTTTGAACAATTAAAAGGAGGGATAACTTCAGTAAAATACTTGTCAAGACAAATGCACTGATCAAAATTACTAGAAATCATCCACTCAATATTACAATTTAATAACACACTACCAATCAAAAACTAGATTCAACGCAACTATTATCATGCAAATCTTAAAAAAGTAAGTAAATAGTGAACTAAAACTACCTAAGCAAGTGTAAAGAGGTATACGGACTCTAAAAATCTACTTCTAAAAATTGAACCTTAAAAAACAATTGCACTACCTAGACTTCTACCAATTTTGTTCATTTCTATCAAACGTAAAACACATGATTTTTTCAAAAAATTCCTTTTTGTAATGTTGCTAAGAACTATAATTGATCACTATGACTATCTTTTTGGAACCAGATTAATGTTTGTGATAAAATCCACCATTATTAGAGATACATTTTTCAATGCCACACCAAAACGATACAACCACGACCACCAAAATCTGAAGTTCAAAAAAATCAACATAGTAAACAGTCACCGCTTTTTGCTTCATCAAACCACAACGTCAATGCTTGGGGAAAACAAAAAAGCTTACCTTTAACTAAATGGAAGAAACCCCGACAAATGGAGAACATTGTGTTGACGCCCAAGAAGACTTTGAACCAAGAACAAGGGATGAAGAGACCAAATGTTGCGCCAATCACTGCATGTTCAAAAACCCCTTTCACTGGATTTCGTAGGGATCAGTTACCACTCACACAATGGAACAAAGAAGGTATCTTTCGGTGTTTCGGGGTGGTGGATTTTTGAAAGAGACTACCGGCACGGTAGACTTCGCAAGCACGGTGGACTTCGCAAGGACGGTGGACTTCGGAGACACGGTGGAGAAGAAAACTGCTTTTGGTCTACTAGGCACGGTGATATGTGAGGGTCTACAAACTTTTTTTGAAAAACAACTTTTGGATTCTTTTTTTACTTTGAGGACAAGGAAGTTAATGGTAGGTGACGATAAGAAAGTTAGTGGTAGGTTAATTTCATTAACCCCTTCAATCACGTGCCAGTCCATTTGATGAAAGTAAAAAGAAAAAAGTAAATACCATTTTCCATCTAAGAGAGTAAAAAAGTAGTCAAAATGGGTAGTCAGTAAACCATTTTCCTTTTGAATTATGGCCTTTTGGGGGCAGAAGCGAAGCTTGCATCTTATTCTCCTCGGCCTATAGAACCATCATTTGAGAAAACCATTCAAGGAGTATTATGAAATAATCCTACATTGTTGCTCTTCTGCTCAACTTCCTCCCTAGGATAATCATGTAATGCTTGCAGATTCTGTAGCAACAAATAATGGGTTGGAGTTATTTTTTTATGAAGTGTTGTAATACAAATGTCGACATCCGGTATAGCGGTTTCTATTGCGGTTGTCAACATCCATAAATCATCTTTTTTTAATTTTTTGTAGTACGGATGTCGACATTCGGTAAATTATTCGTGTTATGGATGTCAACATCTGCAATACACTTTTTCATTACATCATTTTTATTTATTGAAATTAGATCCATATAGCTGAAAAAAAATAACAAACCACTATATTAATATTTATACAGATTATAGTATGGTTACTGGATCAAATGGATCAACAATCAAAGCCAAAATATTATACATGAAAGAAAAAAAATAGGTTGCAGATGTCAACATCTGCAACACAAACTGAAATATTATAGATGTCGACATCCGTAATACACTTTTTTATTAACATAATTTTTTATTTTTTTAATGAAATCAGATTCATAAAATTGAAAAAAAAAATAACAAACCACTATATTAATGTTTATACAGGTTATAGTATTTTTACTGAATTAAATGGATCAACAATCAAAGCCAAAAAAAATTATATATGAAAATAAAGAAAAATAGGTTGTGGATGTCAACATCCGCAACACAAACTAAAATACTATTGTGGATATCGACATCCGCAATACACCTTTTTATTAACATATTTTTTAATTTTTTTTAAAGATATCATATTCATATAATTGAAAAAAAATTAACTCTCCATTGTACTAATGTTTAAACAAATTATAGTATTTTTACTGGATGAAATGGATCAACAATCAAAGCCAAAAAAATTATATATGAAAAAAAAAAGGTTGTGGATGTTGACATCCGCAAGACAAACTGAAATACTATTGCGGATGTCAATATCCGTAATGCACTTTTTTATTAACAATTTTTTTAATTTTCTTTAATGAAATCGAATTCATATAATTAAAAAAAAATCACTATATTAATGTTTATACAAATTATAGTATTTTTACCGGATCAAATGGGTCAACAATCAAAGCCAAAAAAATTATATATGAAAATTAAAAAAAAAACATTGGTTGCGGATGTCGACATTCGCAACAGAAACTGAAATACTATTGCGAGTCCGCAATACACTTTTTTATTAACATATTTTTTAATTTTTTTAGGTTAAAATACCTTTTTGGTCCCAATTTTTGTCAAGTTTTGTCAAATAAATCCTAATTTTGGTTTTGTGTTCAAAATAGATCCCAATATTCGTCAATTTTGTTCAATTAGATCATTTTTTTGCTAATACCGTTTAAATCATTAACGACCATGAACAGTGACTACCACGTGTCACATCGTGGTTTTTTTTTTAAATGTCCACGTGTCAACCCAACAGCTTGTCACATGTCAAAGTCAATGTTCTATATTCAATTTGGTCCTTATATTTGTTATTTTTGTTCAATTTAGTCCCAATTTTTGTTAACATGAACCAATTTGATTCATCTCCAAATTGAAACCAAATTTAATTTTTATATTAAAATTCATATTTTTTATATAATTATTAAATTTCACATCATTATAACTTTGATATAAAAATTAAATTTGGTCACATCTTCAATAAGGACAAAATTGGGACTAAATTGAACAAAATTGACGAAAATTGAGACATATTTGAACGCAAAACCAAAATTAGGACTTATTTAACAAAACTTGATGAAAATTGGGACCAAAAAGGTATTTTAACCTTCTTTTAATGAAATTTGATTCATATAATTAAAAAAAATTGGGAAACCATTATATTAATGTTTATACAAATTACAGTATAATTATTCGATAAATAAATCACAATCAAACCAAAAAAATTATATATGAAAATTAAAAATTAAAAATAGGTTGCAGATATTGACATCTGTAACACAAACTGAAATACTATTGTGGATGTCGACATCCGTTCTAACAATTTGGAAAGAAATTTAGAGGTGCAGGCTCTGAAACGGAAGAAGTAAAAAGCACACCAATAGAGTTGATTATAAACCAAAGAATAAAAACAATGAACGAAGAGTCTTGTTAAAGTTAATTGTACTTTAAGTTACAAAATCCAAGTATGTAGAACTTGGGTTACCTTCCTATTTATAGTCACATGAACTGTGCATCATATATCTCTAAACTTCTACAAAGATAAGAAGATGGTAAATGAAATAGTCCTTTTTTGCTAAAATATCACTAAGATAACAATAAGAAACTTATCTATAATAATTAATTACATTAAAACTATTTATAATAGCTCTACGTATCAGGCTTATTTTCAATTGTCCTTTAAATTTTTTCGATCGGCCAAGGGACGTCATGATGGTACACTGCTTCCAGCCTTGAGTCGATTGAGCTGTAAAGGTTGAATAGTCCATTTGGAAACCTCACTCCAAGTTTTACTGATATGTCAACACCTTTCAAAATCGCTTTCCATGTGTCTTTATAATTGGTTTTTTCTTTTTTTAGTTTTGAACCTCACACTTAGGTTGAGCAAAATTAACCAAACTGAATTGAGCTGTCAAATAATTAAATCATGTTATACCAAAAATATTAAACTATTTACAATAATAACTTAACTAAACCATTTTATAATTCGATTGAACCTCTAAAATTGTGATTTAGTTAACTGCTCATTAACATAAAAGTACTTCATTGAAGAAACTCATAATATCACATATGTCTATAGGTCAAAAGTTGAGATAGGCCGGCTTGTTAGAAAATAACGCACATTTCCTATAATCGAATTTATGAAAATAATATAAATGTAAAATAATCACAAAATTGATAACGAAGTTTAGCCAATTATGTCCATGTCTTCAAGTTGGTACAAACTTTTTATATTTGAAAGAAAAAATTACAAAACAAGTATTTACAAAGATAAGAAAATGGTAAATGAAATCATTCCTCTTCTGCTAAAACATCTCTAAGATAAGAAGAAACTTATCCATAATTATTAATTACATTAAAAATATTTATAATGGCTAAGGCCTATTTCCAATTGTCCTTTAAAATTTTCTGATCAGCCAAGGGACGTCATGATGGTCGATTGAGGTGTAAAGGTTAAATAGTCCATCTGGAAATCTCTCTCCCAAGTTTTATACCGATATGTCAACACCTTTCAAAATCGCTTTCCATGTGTCTTTTTAATTGGTTTCTTCTTTTTGTCGGTTTTAAACCTTACATCACAATTAAGAGTGAGCAAAATTAACTAAACTGAATTGAACTGTCGAATAAATGCACCATATTATACTAAAAATATTAAACTATTTACAATAATAACTTAACTAAACCATTTTATAGTTTAGTTTTAAAAAATTGAACATCTAAAGTTGCAATTCAGTTAATTGCTCATTAATACATAGTAGCATATAGGTACATAGGCCAAAGGTTGAGATAGGTCGATCTAGAACAAAGGTCAAGAGGGTCAGCTCAGGTTGGAGGTAGAGATGGGCCGGCCAAGCAAAAGGTTGTGACAGGTCGGCCTAGGTTAAAGGTCAAGACGAGTCAGACCAAACCAAAGGTTGAGACGGGTCAGGTCAAACCATAACCAAAAATTGATTGAATTTGACCACGACTGAAATTTTGATGAATTTGTTAAAGTCAACCACGATCAAAATTTGATCAAATTCGGCTGAGTCAACCCTAACCAAAATTCGGTCGAATTTGACCAAATCGGCCTTGGTCGAAATTTGTCCAAATTCAATTGAGTCTTCCCTTGCCTGAATTTAGCTGAATTCGAATGAGTTAGCCATGAATAAAATTTGGTCGAGTCGATCCTGACCAAATTCGGCCGAGTCAGCCTTAACCAAAAATTCGACCTCGATCGTTATTTGGCCGACTTTGGCCTAATCGACCTTAACCGAAATTTGGCCGAATTTGATTATGTCGGCCACGACCAAAGTTTGGTAGAATTTAGCTGAATTTGGCTGGATCGACTTTGACCGAAATTTGATTGAATTTGACAGAGTGGACCCGACTTAAATTAGGGCAAATTCGGTTGAGTAAGCCTGGCAAAAATTTGGCCGAATTCAGCCATGATCAAAATTTGGTTGAATTCAGTCGAGTTGGCCTTGACTGAATTCGGTTGAGTTGACCCCGACTGAAATTTGACCGAATTTAGACAATTTGGCCAAATTTGACTCGGTCGACCCCGTCAAAATTCGTTCGAATTTGACCTAGTTGGCCTAGACAGAAATTTGATCGAGTTAGACGAATTTAACCATTATGTGTTCATTTTTCTCTTTTTTCAAGGTGTTTTAAAACTTTAATACAATTCAAAAATAGTTCGATTCAAAAATATTGCATCATTTAAAAAATTTTACAGTTTGATTGAAAAATGATGTTGTTTGGAATAGTTTAAGGTACATAATAGTTAAGTTAAGTTCATATTAAGTTTAATGCAATTCAACTCAATGTAGTTTGATAAAACAAAAAATATTTCAATTAAGTACTTCTTAATTAATTTTTAGTTCAATTCGTCTCAATTAATTTTCAGTTCAGTTTATACTAACTACTTTTTGATTTACTGTAATTTTTAACAGTTCAGTTAAGTGTAGTTTGTTTTACCTACCTCTACTCACAATTGTGTGACAAATTATCAAAACTTAACTACTTCAGTTTCTCATCACTTCATTTTGCTCCTCTCTTGTCACTGTCTTCAAGTTTCACTTAGGCAAACATCCTATGTTATTATTAATTTAATATTTTTATGTACTGGTTCGTTTGAGTAAAATATTATAATATTTATTAGTGTTATTAAAAAAGATATTTTATTAAAATTTAAAAAATAAATAAATAGACATGTCAGAGAAATGGAGTAAAAATACTTTTGAAATATTTTTAAATTTGAATATTATTTTTTTTATAATATTTTAAAAGTATTTTTTAACTTTATCAATTTTAATTCATTATCGTTTGTAATATTAATAGATACTTTGATTGTCATAATAATTTTTGGTTTGTATATAATTGTATAATATTTTATATAATTATTTTACTTATATAGAATTATTCTCATTTGATATTTCTACAATTATAATGTTTTTTAAAAATTGATATTAAAAATTCAAAAATATATTTTTACAGTAAATATTTAATGATATATTTATATATTAATTTTTTATAAAAATTAATTAATTAATATTAAAATAGAAATACTTTTATTCCTATTAAATATAATTTTGTTATATAATTTGCGGTGAACTTTAGTTATGACCGTGAGTCGCGACTCCCAAAGTTTTGTTATATAATTTTTTATATATTTTTAAAAATATATTTGTACATAATTATGTTATTTATATAAAATTTAGAAAACTATTTTTAAGACCCGTTTCACGTTATTTCTCTTCTTCTTTTTTTCTCTATTCTTAGTTTCTCTTTTTTCTTCTTTTTTTTTCTTTTTTCTTCCTTTCATTGTCGTAGATCTATTTGTTTCTTACCTTTTTTTATTTTAATTTTCACTATCAATCTCTTATTTTGTTTAACAGGCATCACTCCGAAATCGAAGAGTTAATAAATATTTTAAATCAATTATTTTTTTTTAATAAATTTATTTTTTTATCTTTCTTAAATATTTGTTTTCTTTTTTATGTGATAAATTTGTCTGTTGTATATTATGATTATAAATTTATACTTTTGTAAATAAGTGATAAATAATAAATTTATATTAGAAAAATGATGATAAAGAATAAAATAATTGATTTTATTTTCAAAAAGAAAATACATGATGAAGATGAAAAAAAAATACACCTACATCAATTAAGTTAGAAATTTCATCAGAATCCCATAATCGAAGAAAATGAAAGAAAAAAAAGGAAAATATTCTCAAATTTAATAATAACTACCAAATCAAATTATTGATAATTTTTTATGATTATTTTATAATATAATAGGGGATAATGACATTTTTTTATTCTATTATCATGTAAAAAATTATTTTAATTAAAAATAATAAATTTATCTATAAAAAATTTAATTTTACACCGATCGATTTTTTATCCAAATTACCCCACAGTCCCTGTTACTCTAGTATTTTGATTTAAGAAGAAATGAAGAATAGCTGTCTTCCTCTTTAATTCTCTGTCGATCTTCCCACTTCTTGCTTCCAAAACCGGGTATTGATTTCTAACTTTTCTTTTCTGCACTATGGCAGCCAAAGTCAACGGTAACTAACATAATGTGAGACATTAAAATTTAGTTTAAGATATTTTGAAGATAAAATTCTTCAGCTTTTTAAATCTTTTTAGATTACTATGTTAATTGAAGAAGAAAGTTTTTCCATATACTTAGTCGTTTTCTCTAATAATAGGATGTTAGGAAAATTTAAACATAAAAATTAGGAAGTTATTACTCCATTTTCTACTTAAGAAGTCATAACTCATTTATTACATAATTAATTACACATTAATAAAAATAAAAATTATGGAAACTGCACTCGGTTTCGGTTCAAACAAAGCCCCAGAAAAACCGAAGTGTTGTCAAAGGTCACGTGACGTAATCAATGTTCATAATCCCTTTATATATCCAGCTGAAAAAAGTCACTGCAAGTTGTAAAAAAAATTATTAAAATTTAGTTGTGATGAAAGTAATTGGCGAAGTGCTTATTCATCTTACATTAACGCATTGTTCTTTTGAGTTGATGTCACTATTTGTGTGTTTTGGTACGGATAAATTTGTAACAATTATGTGTTTTTCTTAGCGAATATGCAGTGATTTGTAAGAGCAGATTTTCGGAATGCAATTCATATTTCATCCTCGCATATATGCCCTGATTTGAGCGTATTATAAGTAACATTACCAAATTAATCCTGTTTGAAGATGTGTGGTGGTCTTATTTCAGAAGAACAACAATAGTGTGTGTGGTAGTGTTATTTAATGGCATTTTGTATTGGTGTGAGTGAATGAACCGGTGTGGGTGTGTGAGTGCAGGAAGATGGTTGGACTGTGAGTGAGGGGGGAGGAAGATGGTTGGGTTGTGAATGAGGGGATGCGCACCGGTTATATAACCGGTGTGGTGACATGCGTGTGGCATCAGTTACATAACCAGTGTTAGTGCAATTGGAAAAGTGACATTGGTTACGTAACTGATGTTATGTGTGTTGATATTTTTAAAATTTTAATATAAATTATTTTATTTTTAAATTTTATATAATTTTATTTTTTTTTAATTCATATGAATTCTTTTTAATTATTTTTATAACATCAAATTACAAAATCATTTTCTTTTTCCATCAAGGGTATTTTGGTAACTTTCAAATTCTATCTATTTTCACAATTTATTTTATTTATCACATCAATCAAATCTCGTAATTTTCATAAAATGATCTCTAAATTCACTCATTTTACCCTCTAAATTTATTCTAAAAAACACACATATCCATCCACACAAATCCATCTTTACACTCTTGCTCAAATCCATCCACACAAAAGAACACAGCCTAAAAGAAATTAGTTAGCTCAGTTTATTAAAAATTTATAACCATTTATTTAAAACTTTAATTTGTACTTTTACTTTTATGTTATTTACAAGATTCGATTTAGTTTTTTTCCTATAAAAGTATTTAACCTTTTTCTATTTTAATTTTGTTTCAATTTAGATTTTTTTTAGTATTATTATTGTTTTTAATAAGATTCTCCAAAGCTTTTTAAATCATTCAAAAATTAAAATTTATCTCATCAGATTTACCTACACAAAAGTTGTATTGGTATGATGTTAATTTTACTAAGAAACTATTAATAGTATCAAATTGTCTCGTTCAGAATTAGGTGATTTTATCATGATTTCGGTTTTAAAGATGTGTCAGTATATTAAAATAGAAAGCAATCTAGTCACTGGCTTGGACTCTAAAGGGCGAAGTATTTCGGTTAGATTGTAAAATAATTTTTTTTATATTGAGATTTTAAATAGGAGAGAAATGAAAGTTTTATTTTAAATATGTAATTTGTGTTAATTATAGGTTTTAGTAAGTGAAAATTTGGGGTGTTAAAAACTTAGTTGAAACATGATGTTATTACTTGAAGGAAGAGTATGATTCACTTAAGATGAAAAGAATAATGTGTTTTAGACAACTAACCTATAAACTTCTATAAATCAATTGAGGTTGTTGCTGAAGATCAAAATGAGATCCATCTATAAAAAACTTTCTAACGCTCAAGTTCATGTGGTATCATGATGAATTTATAGACCTTCATAATCTTATAATGAAAAGATTTTAATCAATAATTATTTAAGTAACCATGTAATAGGTAGATACATAAGTCATCCAAATTCAGAATTCATAGATTTAGTTAAGCGGGTGAGCTAGTTTCTACGATGAACGAGTGATAATTCTCTATTTTTACACATTTTTTCAATATTTTTTTTATTAATTTGGTCTAGTGTGTATTTTTTTTTAAATTAGATAAAATTTCGTTTTTTTTTCTAAAACTTATTGTTTTGTGAAAATTTAGTTAAAAATTTGTTTTTAATAATGTTTCTAGAGTAAATAAAAGCTTTGGGTTGTTTTTAGAAAAATAAAAGAATAGAAAAAAATAAAATAATATAGAGTCGCATTTTGACCATGGCCTTTGTTTTAGATTTGGTAAAACACGTAGGAGGGAAAACACAGCACGGTCCAATTTGAATTGAAACAAGCCAAACGGGCTTGACTAAGGCTAACCTGGCCATCACCTTTGGCGAACCGAGTTGCTGCATCTCTTGGACCAAGGCCGAGCCAGAGCACTTGGACTCTGAAGCTTTATTGGATTAAATTTCTAGAATTAATTGGAAGATTAAATGTTTAAAATCTACGTAACTAATTCCAGTGACTAGGATTCATAGTATTTTTTACGACATAACTCGTTCTACTATTTTATTTGAACACTAATATTATTAGAACGTCAGGATACCAATCAATACCAAATTCTTATATCATTGCATACACTAAAATATTATCATATAGAATTTCTCTTTGAAATTTCTTAAACATCATAATTTTGCATGTTCACACAACATTTCATACCAATTATCATCTTATATACCCACAATAACATTTTTATTTCAATTTCATAGTAATTAGGACTATAGAATCCAATTCAAGTATACACAGAACATCCAAAGTAACTAAAAAAGAAAAAAAAACAGAAAAACGGAGCAATTGGAACTATACATGAAATACATCCAAACGATGAAAACCATTTCTCCAACCACATACTTCAAAACAAAAATCCCACCGGTCAAAATTAGGGGTAGGAAAAAAAATCTAATTTTCTTGATCTGATCCACTTTTGTTTCGATCCAATCCATTTGATTAAAAATCCAATCCATTTAAAATACATTTTAATGGATCTAGATTTCAATCTAATCTACATTTTATATATTTTATGGATTGGATATCCATTCTCTAAATCAAGATTTTCAAATATAGATAATCCAAAAACTCCAATCCAAATTTTTAATTTAAACTTTTAGTTGGGTTAGGCTAAATGTTAAGATGGACTAGGATAAATTCATACTCTGACGGACCTTGCTCGACGACCTGTATGGGCCGGGCAGGCTCGACGACCCTAAAGTGTCGGGCGGCCCTGATGACTAAAGCATCATGGGAGGGCCCTACGACTCGAACGAGTCATCGGGCCCGAAAACTTGAATAGGTCGGGTAGGCCCAAAGACACAAACGGGCTAGGTAGGTCCAACGAACTGAACGAGTCAATCGGGGTCAACGACCCAAAAAAGTTGAACGAGCCTGACGATCCAAACGGGTTAGGCAGGCCCGAAGACCCGAATAGATAAGGCGGGCCCGACGATCCGGCACGACGAGTCAGACAGATCGAGCTGACCCGATGACCTACATGGGTCGACCTGGCCCGACCTAACGATTTGGATGTGTCCTAGACCTGGACAAAGCTTTTTTACCTTATGGGATTTTTTGACCCTAGCCTTGTGGGTTGGGCCAAATTAACAGCTCTGGCCAAATTGTATCGTGTCGGCCTTAAGGTCATAAATTTTAGAAAATTCAATTTAAATTTCTTTTATAAAAAAATGGAATCAGGATTTTGAACTTTATCCAAATATTTAGTTTGGATTTAAATCTTGATCCAAAGATTTGGATCTGGATTTAAAAAAAATATCCAAACTAGTTTTGCTGAAAAAATGAATTTGGATCGAAAATTTGATCAAATTATTTGAATCTAAAATAAATGTGAATTGGATCATTAAAAATCAAATCCATGATCACCCCTAGTCAAAATGAAGATTCACTTGTCTAGAATCAACTGTCAAAATTTTAGCTTAATCTCACGGTTAACAAAGCAAAAATCGTCATTTTACCAATAAGACACAATGTTGAAAATAAAGTAGAGCTCAACACTACAAAGTGGCATCCAGCTAAACATGTCAAAGTGAGCCAACCCGGCTCACACGGGTTAGCTTACCACGAGCCGAGTTGAAAATGAGTGAACCCAACCCGACTCACTTTATGGTGAACCAGAAATTTTGCAACCCGGTTCAACCCACCACAGGTTGGTGGGTTAAGTGGGTTGGCTCACCAACCCACATAAAAAAATTATTTATTTATTTTTAAGTATTCAAATATTTAAATAATTTTTTAAGCAACTAATGAGAAAACAATCACAATAAAAAAAAAGAACTAATGTCTTCTTCATGCTCACCACCAATATATGATGAATTGTTTCCAAGAAAGTATCCATATAATCGAAGAAAACATGGTTAATATTTCACATTTTATGTCATGATATTCAACAAAATCTAAATAAAACAAATTACACATTTTTGTCATGCTAATTTAGGAAAATTTTGTTTAAAAGACGGTTGCTTGAGTAATTTACTATGAAAATTATAGTTAAATATTAAAGTATCAATGTATATAACTTGACAATCAAATTAATTAAACATTCAAACTATTCAATATTATTAAGTAATATTCTAGCATTTAAAAATATGAAATTGTGAACCTATATAATTAGGAGTAGTAAATAATTATTAAAAAAAAATTTAAAAAATTGTAAAAAAATGTTGGTGGGTTAAGCGGGTCAACCCACCTTCAACTTGGCTCGAATTCGTTTAACTCGTGGGTTAAGTGAGTCGGGTTGAGTTCAACCCACTTTTGAAAAAAAATGAATTTTTCTCAACTCAATCTGGCTCGAACCTGTGGTGAGCCGGGTTAGCTCACGGGTCGAAACTCATTTTGACATCTCTATGTCCAACGCTGATCGGCTCGTAAAAGCCAACGCTCAACACTGCCATGGTGAGGCTTAGTGTTGTATCAGATATCATCAATCACAAATTAAGGTTTTTTGAACAATCTGGATCTGTTTCATTACTCCAATTGGTACTTCTACTATAGGCAATGGTCAAAAGGAGTTTTAAATTATAGTAGGTAGCACCAATTAGATCCATGATTCAACAACTCCATCTTCCTCAAATACCCGCAATTCAAACAATGCAATCAATTTCAATTGAATCATTTAAAAGATCAACATACCACAATCATAAGCATCAATAATTCATCATAGCATATCAAATACTTCACAATCATACAAGATATGACTCACTCACTCTAAAAGCTATTAGCTTCCCTTATTTGACAAAGCGACTCTACAAACCCAAACCGCTGAAAGAACATCAAAACACATCTAACTCCACAAGATGCTCTATTTACACATAGAAACATCACAAGAACGATCAGGACCTACCATTATGATAACTGATCAACAAAGACTCATATTGATGATTAAAACGATACATGCAAGCGGAAGATGACTCACATGCGATAAAAAACAAGATTAGACCAAACAGAGGACCAAAAACTCAACTTACGCGATTTGAGAAACTTATTAGTCCAACTTTAAGAGCTCACAGAGAGAATCAATCCTGAGTTCTTCAATCAGATGACCAGAGAGACAGAACTCCTAAAGAGAAGTAAGAGAACTCTAGAAAAGTAATTTCAATTTAAAATAATGAAACTTTTTTATAACAATTTTATTTATACTAAAACCTTTGCATATTAAAATAGTCAATGTTTACTATTTTAAACCACTAATCCTTTTACAATGTCATTTTATTGGGTCTCACAAAATACATAAACATATATATATATATATATATATATATATATATATATATATAAAAATATATTACACAACAAGTTTGAAAATTTTTAGTTGTTTGTGAAACTTTATTTTCGCACTACTTTTATAATAAATTTTTTGTGTATAACCACTTTTAATTTCGATATCAATTGAGTGTTATAGTTTCAACAATTAAAAAATTAACAGAACAAAAGTCAAAAGTCAATAAAAAAATAATTCACAGACATATTCTAAAATTAAAAATACTAAGTATTTGAAAAAGATTAAATCAAGTAAAATTTAAAATACAAGAAAGACTAAATAAATTTTTAAAATAAAATATATTTAAACTTGAAAACACATACAAAAATAAAATTTAATATATTTAAAATGTTACATAAAATACTTCTACACAATTTTATCCTTAAGAAACACTTCCAAAAATGAAAAAAAGATAGAAAAAAAAATTAACTTGTCTTTGACGTTAACTTATGTGGTACCAGGAACAATAATATTTATAATTATAATAATAATAATAATAATAATAATAATAATAATAATAATAATAATAATAATAATAATAATACTTTGTTTTGTTTGAATATTTATTTTTCGATCATTATCTTTAGATTTCGTATAAATTATTTAAACCACGATAACGCATCTGAGTCATATAATCATATCCCATGTTGAGTCATATACACTTTTATTTTAGAAAAAAATAATTAAAATATCTTCTTCTGATTCTAAGTGGACAACACGATTTTAATTATCGCTTGAAGCATATTCAACGCTCGTACAGTTCATCAACTGAAACACTTAGCATTCATTGTTGTTAGAGAGCAAATAATTAGAGAGAGAGAGCATTATTTTTTTAAAATATTTGAGTTAGAATTAATTAGTAGTTGAATTGTTTAAAGTTATAAAATTCGTTTACACGCGACCATATAAGAAAGAACGAAAAACAATGAAATATTATCTTTATTCCACTGTGCATATTATTCCACTCATAAATATTATCTTTATTTATGAGTTAGAATTAATTAGTAGTTGAATTGTTTAAAGTTATAAAATTCGTTTACACGCGACCCTAAAAAAAAGTACGAAAAACAATGAAATATTATCTTTATTCCACTGTGCATGTATACTACTAAAACATCAGTAAAAAACAATTCTGCTGATATAATCTTATTCTTTCACTAAATGGATTACTTGAAATAAAAATAACTAATAGATATAAGAATATACTAAAAAGTATAAAAATTAATACTTCGTCCGAAGATTTATCATTTTAAAATTTTTTTATATGACTATAAACTACAATTATTTTAGAAATGGAGGTAATAAGTAATTATTAACTATTATATAGAGAGTATATGAATAAAAGAAATAATAAGTTTCTTCTTTTGTAACATATCTTTTATATCTATAATATCTTATACACTATAAGAAAAATTAATATTAATGACGGTTAAAATCTGTTGGTAATAGTCAAAATCTATTGTTAAATCAGAATTATTGTCGAATTATCGACGATCAAAAATTTGTCAGTAAAACTCTTGTTGATAAAAATTTTATCAACGAAAGTCATGTTCCGTCGATAATTATTGATGAAAAAATTCATCGGTAAATATGTCGATAATTACCAACAGAAAAATTTGTCGATAAAATTTGTCGGTAATTATCAACGAAAAATCTGTCGATAATTACCCAAAAGTCTGTTGGTAAATAACGTGCACTGTTCATATTCTTCCTCCTCCCTTTTTCATTTTTTTCATCTTCTTCATCTTCTTCTCCTTTTCCTTCTTCTTCTCCTTCTTCTTATCTTTCTTCTCCATCTCCTTCTCCTTTTCCTTCTTCTTCTTCTTCTTTTTCTTATTCTTCTTCTTTTTTTTTTCTTCTTCTTCTCCTTTTTTCTTTTCTTCTTCTTCTTCTTCTTCTCCTTCTCCTTTTTCTTTTCTTATTCTTCTTCTTCTCCTTTTGATTTTTTTTTCTTCTTCTTCTTCTCTTCTTTCTTTCTTCTTCTTCTAGTCTTCAAGTGAGCTTTAGGGGAGAAATTTCCCACTCCTTTTACCGATGGATAAATCTGTTGATAAATTCGTCAATAAAAAATTTAAATTATTGACAGATTTTAAGCACCAATGGATTTTACCTGCTTCTTTTATCTACGAATTTATTCGTCAATAAATTCGTGGGTAAAATTTTTTTAAATTATCGACGAATTTTACCGACAGAATAATCTGTCAGTGATACAAATTTGGAAGAGAAATTTTTTGCTCATTTTATCGACGAATTATCGGTAAAAAGTTTGAATTATCGACAAATTTTCTGTCGATAAATGAAATCTATATTACCGATGAATTTTTTTCGTCGATAATTAAAATATGAAAATTCGTCGGTAATTCAAATTTACCGACTAAAATATATTCATTGGTAAAATTTCGTTGGTAATTTCAATATTTTTTTGTAGTGATATCTCTCATATTCTCACAATAACAAAATTTTAAACACTCATAATATTTTATATTATAATTATATATATGACTTATAATATTCCATGATATAATATGACTATCAAAATTTTATAAATCCGCATTTCAATCACATTAAACTTAAGATCAAAATACGAACTTAAGTAAATGTTCAAAATATATATATATATATTATATATATATATATATTTAATTTAAAGTACATATTTTATGGTATGTTATTTTTAGTTGATTTTTTTTATTACAAATGAAATAACGTTTGTGATGTCACCGTCAACATAGGATTGCGGTGAATGCGGGGAACCAAGCTTCCCGTCAATGCAAGACATCGTTCACAACTTTATCTAAACAAACACTTTAGGTTAACATATAATAATTAAGGTTTAAAAAAAAGTATAAAACAGTATAATATTTAATAATTTAAGTGGAAGAACAATTTAAATTTGTGAACAAAAAACAGGAATTAAATGAATAATTAAATCATAAATTACATTATTATAATTTGATTTCATCAACTCTTTCCATTTATCCATTGCTTTAATATGTTTACAACTATAGTTATATAAAACTATAGTTATTAATTTTATTAAATATGATAACTTCAATTATTTTAGGATATGCTAATTTGTCAAGCTCACAATCATATTTATAAACTGATATAAAATCTTCCAATTTGATAAAATTAACGGTTGAAAATTATATTTTACAAAAGGTAATTTAACCCATTTTTTTATAATCATGTTAATGAGAAATATTTATTGGTTTTTTGCGTAACAAGTCCAAAAATTAAACATACATTGTATAATATTATTGATTTTGTTGAAACAGTTTAATATAAATTTGTATCTATTATGATCAATGCAATATTTCGCTTAAATGCTTCAAATTTAGTTTCTTTTTTTCAACCATCAATTTATTGGTACTGATCTCTTGGTAACGAAATGACTTCTCTTTTTGGTTTCCTTATAAGAATAATAGATAATACATAATTTGTTTCTTATAAAAAGGTTAGTGGTATTAGAATAAAAGGTGAATAATTTAAATCAATCTTACTATATCGGATTTCTTTAAAAAATAAGAGTTCTTTCTAAACGAAATATGATATTATTACAATATATATTTTGTAACTAGTTTAACATTAAATACAAGTATGCCGCCGCCTCTTCTTACTAGCCGCCACAGAATTATTAATTTAATGCTTATTGATTTATTCCTTTACACTTTTACATAGGGCGGCCAGATTCAGTGTCGATTTACTTTTCAAATCATAATTAGTTAATTATATCTAAATATGATTATAGTGATTTATTTCTAAATTTGTAGTTCGAAAAAAAGTGTTTTATTCTAATCTGTACATTTTTTTACGTAAATAGACTGAAATGAATGTTTTAAAAGTTTTGTGTGGTAACAATAAAAAAACAATTATTTAGTAGTTTAATGACTTATAATTTAGGATACATGATTACTTCAGTTTTGAACAAGTAAATTAGTGATAAAAATTCTTATTTGTTTAGGATAATGTAATTATATTATGTTAGTAAGATAATTATTTTAAGATTTACCTACTTGCGTTAGATAGGATTTTTTTTTTCAAAATTGATTAAGATTTGTAGAGTATAAGATTTTCATAATTATATCATTAGTTTGATAATTTCGCTTATATCTATTATGTTTTTATTGTCATAGTTTAGTCTTATTTTTTCCCTGTAAGAATAGATTATTAGTGAACTTTAGAGGACAACTAGTTAAAATATGAAACTTTCATAATACCTAAACATAAACTTTTTATATAAAAAAAAGTAAGTTTAACACTAAATTGTATTTTAAATAATCAATTTTAAACTAATCACATTATAAAGTCTAGGAACTAATTTATTACTAAATTATATAACAATATAAATATCATACTTTTTATATTAAACAATTTTTTTGTTCTATCAAAACTAAATTATTATTAATTTACACATTTAGAGAATAAAATAATTATTTACCCAAATGTTTAACGATATTTAGTGACGATTAATTTAAGGAACTTGAAAAATATTAATTTAAAAAATTTAGAAGAATATTCAAGTTTATTTTAAATTTGAATAACTAATAAAGTATTCATATTTTAATCATAATATAATTAATTTTCAGCTCTCACATCTCTGATTGAATTTTTTTTTATAAAATATTATATCGCGTAGTTATATCAATTTCAACTACAATTCTAGCATTAAAATATTTCATATCATATATGAAATTTATGTTATTTGTAAACCATAGTAAATCCTTGTCTGGGTTAATATCTGAAGCCTTATCCAATCTAGTTTCAAATATTCACGTCACAACTTTTGAAACAGAGTACCATGTCATATATAATGCGGTCAAAATCTGACCCCGGAATGTTCAATGAGTGCTCGCTTGCACTTGTTCTATGAAGGTTCATGAAAGCAAATTGTTCCATTTTTAATTATTTTCTGGTTGAACCAAAAGTTGACGACTCTGCCTCTTGAGCTAATTAACGACGCCATTGCTGTGGACATTTTCTTCTTGGTTAGACCAGATAATCACTTTCAGTTTCTGAGACTTTTCCTCCATACCCTTTTCCTTCTTCTTCTGCTTTTCCTTCATGAGTTTTGCTGGTTTGATCTAACACCACATCTTTCATCATGGGAAATACTTGTGCCAAAGGAAAACCGATTGCTCATGTATCTTCCTCCAATTTTTCTGGTTGGTTCCTCTTCTTTGGTGCTTTGAAGCCACTGTGTCTCTTTGTTTCCCTTTGTTTGTGCACTAATCCCAGAAAGAGTTTCAAGTTTGACTTTTTGTTTCTCATGCTCAATGTTGGCACTTTTCCTATTTAGTTTCTGATGCTTAAAACTTTATGTTCACTACAAATTATAAGCACTGACGTCTGCCCCAGAACTTCGAATCCAAGATGCATGCCCAAAACTTGTTTGCTGATTTTACAGTTAGAAATTTGCTTGCACGATTATGTTGGAAAGTTAATCTCATTGCTGCTTTTAACTTGCTTCTTATCTGTTTGTAGGAAGTAAGAGGCCTGCAAGTAAGCCAAGGCAGTATTCAAATTCTTCTGCTCAAAATCAAGCTCCAAAATCTTCAGAATCAATTGTTACCGCATCCATCTCTAGTAGCCTAAAGTCCTTCAGCTTGAATGATCTAAAGGAGGCCACTAAGAATTTCAGGAGAGAAAATTTGATCGGAGAGGGAGGATTTGGGCGTGTCTTCAAAGGATGGATTGATGAGAACACATATGGCCCCACAAAACCAGGCACCGGAATTGTGGTGGCCATTAAAAATCTTAAACCAGAAAGCTTCCAAGGCCACAAGGAATGGCTTGTATGTGTAACAACAACCATAAACCAAAGTTTTCTGTTTAGACTAATCAATGGTCTTGCTGTGCTGATGACTAAATTTACTTCCTTTGTTCTGGCAGGCAGAAGTCAGTTATCTTGGGCAGCATCAGCATGACAATTTGGTGAAACTTATTGGTTATTGTTTGGAAGGTAAAAACAGGCTTCTGGTTTATGAGTTCATGCAAAAAGGAAGTTTGGAGAATCATCTATTCAGAAGTAAGTTCATTTCACTCTAATCATATTTTTGTAAGCTTTTACAATACCAATTTGAGCTGAACCAAGATTCCTAAATCAACTCATCCTACCCTAAAATTTTGTTTTCTGTTTCTGCAGAAGGTGTTCAACCTATGGCTTGGGTTACAAGGGTCAACATTGCAATTGGTGTAGCAAGAGGACTAGCGTTCTTACATTCCCTGGATCAAAATGTCATCTTTCGTGATTTGAAGGCTTCCAATATCCTACTTGATTCAGTATGTGACATTAAAAGTTTGGTTTGTGGATCTGTAATGACTACATATTCTGGTTTACACATTCTTAAAGAGTAGCCTAATGCATATGTAGGACTTCAATGCAAAGCTTTCAGATTTTGGCTTGGCAAGGGATGGTCCAACCGGAGATAATACTCACGTTTCAACTCGAGTAATAGGAACTCAAGGCTATGCTGCACCAGAGTATGTTGCTACAGGTATCAAAGTTTGAAATCTAAATTTAGCTCAAACTAGTTCCTTTTTATCCTAAATACTTATGAAAGGTCATTTCAATAGTCATCCTTGGGCGATTTCTAAGTTGGTTTTGAATTGAACAGGTCACCTGGCACCAAGGAGTGATGTATACAGCTTTGGTGTGGTGTTGTTAGAGTTGCTTACTGGTAGGCGTGCTGTGGAAGATGACAGACCTGGATTTTCAGATGAAACTTTGGTGGATTGGGCAAAGCCATTTTTGAGTGACAACAGAAGAGTTTTGAGAATAATGGACACAAGGTTGGGGGGTCAATACTCTAAGAAAGGGGCAATGGCTGCAGCTGCACTTGCACTGCAATGTCTCAACACTGACCCCAAATTTAGACCCCCTATGGTGGAAGTTCTAGCAGCATTGGAAGTGCTTAATTCCTCAAACTCATTCACAAGAACACCACCAAGACCTGAGAGCCATGCAACCAAAAATCCTGCTGGCCATTCTCAAAAGTAAATGCAAAGTATAATGAATGCAACCAAAAATTCTGATGGCATTCCATTAAATTCACTTCTTGTTCTCCACCTTTTGGATGAATGCTTCTGCATCCTTCCATGAAGAAAAGAACAGAAGAATACTTTGTTATACCAACAAACAAATACTTTGTTCTTTCATTTCTTTGCCTCTGCCAAGAATTGTCACCTTTGCGGGTTGTTCAGAGTGTAGAGTATTAAATTGTGGTAGCGGATAGCTTCTTATTACATTGTATGAAGTTTTTGAGCATTTAGGATGGCTATTGTTCATGTACAAAATTGGGAAATTGAATAGTTAATGGATATGTTCATGTAGTATCTTCATACGTTATATACTTAATTTGGCTTTTGAACTAATTGTTTAACAACATTAACCTCCATATAAATTAGACAAAGTAATATACAGAACGGTAGAGTTTTAATATTCTTTATTTATTTATTTTTAAAAATTTAAGATTATAGAATTATACAATTATAGGATTTGTTATAAAATAAAGGAGAGAAGGAGAAGATAGAGTGCACACTGATTCTTTGTGTATACCAAGAGGAAAAATCCCAAATAAAAAAACAACCTAAAGGATACAACTTAATGATTACAATAGTTAATGCAAAAAGTTTAGATTAGATCAATAGTAATCAATCATGAGTAGTTGTTACCAAGTCAATTGACATCCATTAATTTCATAACACTTCCCTTGGATGTGAGGATGTGTCCTGTTAAAATCTTACTAGTAAAAATCCTTTGGGGTAAAAATCTAGTGAAAGAAAAAGAGTAGATCATTCTTTATTCTTCGGTATAAAAATCCTGTTAAAATCCTACTAGTAAAAACCTTTTGGGGTAAAACCTAATGAAGGAAAAAAAATATATCATTCTTTGTTCTTCGGTATAATATTATTCATCACATTTTCTATTTTTCCCCTTATGTAAACTTACATAATTAATATAACAAAGTTCAATCTTGTGAACCAATTGTTCAAATGTTCTCTTTGACAAAGACTTTGTAAATAAATCTGTCAGATTTTCACATGAACGAATATTTTGGATCTCTATATATCATCATTTCTTTAATGATCATGAGTGGAAAAGAATTTTGGAAGAATATATTTTGTTCTATCACCTTTAATATATCCTTATTTCAATTGAGAAATATATGCACTATTGTCTTCATATATGGTTTTTGATTCCATTTTTCCTTATGATAGACCATAAGTTTGTTGCAAATGTTGAATTATAGATCTTAACCAAATACATTCATGACTTGCCTCATGTAATGCTAAATTTTTGCATGATTTGGCGATATAGCTGTTATGGTTTGTTTCACATACCGCCATGAAATTGTTATGCCATTGCATGTGAACAAATACCCTCTTCCTGATTTACCATTATGAGAATCTGGTAAATAATCTGCATCTGGATAACACATTAGATATGATTTTGAATCATTTGGATAAAATAAGCCCATATTCATAATGTCCTTAAGATAACAAAGTATATGTTTTATTGTAGAACAATGTCTTCTTGTAGGTGAAGAACTATATCTTGCTAACAAATTTATAGCAAATGCTATATTAGGTCGAGTATAATTGGCAAGATACATTAGTGCTCTAATAGCACTAAGATGTGGTCCTTCCAAACTAAAAAGTTCTTCGTCCTTTTCTTGAGGTCTAAAAGGTTTTTTATCAACATTTAATGGCCTTACAACCATTGGACTGCATAATGGATGTGACTTGTCCATTTAGAACCTTTTAAGCACCTTCATTATATAAGCCTTTTGATATACAAAAACACCTTCATTTAAATACTCAATTTCTAATCTCAAAGAAAACTTAGCTCTTCTAAGATCCTTCATCTCAAATTCTTTCTTTAAGCAATTAGTTGTCTTTGTTAGTTCATTAGGAGTTCCAACGATGTTTATGTCATCTATATAAACAAAAATTATGACAAATTCATTTTCTAATATTTTCATATAAATACAAGGACAAATAGTATCATTTGTATACTCTTCTTTTAACAAGTACTCACTAAGACGGTTATACCGCATACGTCCTAATTGTAAGACCCGTGGAATTTAATTAATTAAATAAATAATTAATTAATAAATACGAGTAGTTGGAGCTTTTATGATATTTAATATGGATTGATGTGACGTGGGAAAAGTACTAGTTCAAGTGGTTGAGAGTACTTGGGTTCAAGTCCTATGTATGCCAATTGTGTGTTATTTAATTGTTATTATTTTATATATATGTTGATCATGTTTAGAGATAATATAATCATTGAATTATATTAGTCATCATGAAATATGAATTGGTTGAATGGTTGAGCATTGATTTGGCTTTGGCATGGATGTGGGTTCAAACCTTTGAGAACCCAAATTAAACTTTATTTTTGCTAAACTTAGTTTTGGCGTGAATATGAAAGGGTAGAGAAAACCCTAGTTGGGTGGGCAGCCCAAGGGAGGCTGGAAAAGCAGCCCATAAGTGACCTTGAATGGTAATTGTTGACATGAGAAGCCAAGGTGGTTTGCTTCTTAAAGATTTGATGAAGATTGAATGAAGCTCTTTTGAACTATCTTGAAGCCATTACCATTGGAATGAAGCCCACATTGATGAAGGAAAGGTGATTTGATGATAACCATGTTGATCAAGGCTAGAACGTGTGCTCTCCATGTAGTTACATCATTAAGAAAATGTATTTGAAGTTTGTAATTCATATTGTAGACCTTGTAGCATGAATTAGATGTTTTGGTCTTATATGTGTCTTTTAATCTGTTGAATGGTTTTTCAACAGGTTAAAATGTCTTTTTTAGTTTGTTGAATGGTTTTTCAACAGGTTAAAATGTCTCTTTTAGTCTGTTGAATGGTTTTTCAACAGGTTAAAAGGTTGGCTGCAGTAGTCTTAAACCGCAACAAATTCAATAAGTTGATTTAGTTTTTAATCGACTGATTTCACTTAAGTAAAGTGAAATCAATCGATTGATTTGAAAATCAACCTATTGAATTTCGTAATAGTTTAACTATAAAAGTTGTGATTTTCGAAAGAGAGGTCTGTTGATCATTTTAGAGCGTGATTTTGTTTTAGAAACTTGTGGAAACTCTCTCCTTCGTGATCATATGTGTTGCAGTTGTTGAAGATTGATCTTGGATCAAATTCTTGGAGCTTTTGGCTTGGTTTGAAGCTTGGAGAAGTGGTTTGTGGTAGGCTGGGTTGTGCTACCACTCAGGTTTGATCTTTCTCAAGCTTTGTGTGTGTGCCTGGTGGTTTTCTAGGTCTGCAAGAGGGTTCTTGATGTGCTGGTGTGATTCTTGTGTGATTCAAGGGTCTTTTGTGGTGTTTTTGCATATTTTGGAAGTGTAAGAGTGGATACTTTGTAAATCTTTTGAAATAGTGCAAAGTCAAGCTCAAGTTGCCTTGACAAACTGGATGTAGCTCAGGTTTGAGTGAACTAGTATAAAAATCTCGTGGTGTCCTCTCTTCTCTAACCTTTCTCTCTTGCATTTTCATTTTAAAGTTTCAAGAACTTGTGTTTTAATAATCTTTTTCATGTTCTTGCATGTTTCCATGGCAACTGCAGCATTGAGTATGTTTACATAATCATTTGGAACCTATTTTGATCATTTTTGTGCATTGTTCCTGGTTTAAAATTCAAATTCGCATTTCTACATTATTCCCAGCATTTCAGTCGGCTGTTTTCCTGTTTCAATCGATTGATTATACTATAACATAATCTGTTTAGTAAAATCAATCTGTTAACTCTATTTTTGATCAACTGAAAGTACTATCCAACACCTTTTGCATCCTAACTTGGTGATCCATTTGATTCAATTAAAGGTGGTTTTTAGCTTGCAAAGATAGCCTAAATTTTTAACTAGCCAATTCAACCCCCTTTTTAGCTTTTCAACCATTTCAAAACTAAGAGTAATTACATTCCCTTTAATGTTAATTTCGTTTTTAGGGCAATTAAGAGTAATTAACACCCAATTAAGTGATTTTTGAGAGAGAAGGAGAGAGCTTTGAGTTGATTTTCGTTCTGCACATTGAGAGAGTAAGTTTTGAGTGATTTTGGTGCTGTGAGAAGAACCTTGGAATTCTCAAGCTTTTAGCAAGGAAGCTAGGTTAGGGGAGCCGAACTCGTTAATTGGATGTATAAATACGGTTGCATTTTATGAATTTCGGGTTTCTGGAATTTTTCCAGAAACTGCTTGGCAGGTGATGAATTTCTGCCAAGCGACTCATTAACGCTATGCTAATTCTGGGTCCCAGAGACGGATCCGCTTGGCGGCACTAATTGGCCCGCCAGGCGACACTTGTGTCCAATCCAATTCTGGGTTCTCCCTGATGAAGGGCCTGGCGGTAGTGGTTGAACCACCAGGCGACGCGAGGATCTTGGCTCGATTTTGGGTATTTTAGTGTTTTTGGAGGATTTTGATCGATACAAAATCATGTTCTAATGGTTGTGAATAATTCGACATCATACAATCCTTAAATTCGTGGAGGTTGGGGTTTAATTGAGTTGAACATTGTATGAATGTGAGTTTTAGGGTTGATGATTGGAGTCTTGATGAATTGGATATAATTGTTATGTTTTACACTAGAATTGAGTTGGATATAATTAAATTTGATTACTGGTAAGCCTGTTAATAGGTTCACGAGCCTAATGATGAAAATAGGCATAAAAACGCTTGATGAACTATTTAGGAAGGGTTATGCAGGGTTTGAAATTCTGGGATTCTTTCCAGAATAGAATGCACCGCCTGGCGGCTCAATCCTTGCTGCCAGGCTCCATCGCAGAATGAGTGACCTGCTGTTGAGTCTCTTGGCAAGCGTACCAAAAGTCAACTGTAGTATAATGATTTGAAGTAAGAGTGTCGAACCCACGAGGAACAGATTCAGTTAAAATAATTAATTATCTCAATCAGCATATATATACAAAGATTTTAAATTTGATTTGACATTGACTTTTGCATAAAATTAATACAGTAAAAGCGGAAAAGTTTAGAAAAATACAGTAAA
>Ga0214542_1003381_pt1 | contig 32655 bp, 16 predicted proteins | sample CNSS1metaG_FD_160096 | JGI IMG/M metagenome (GOLD analysis project Ga0214542, IMG submission 160096) | Root nodule microbial communities from cowpea collected in UCLA plant growth center, Los Angeles, California, USA - CNSS1 | ecosystem: Host-associated > Plants > Roots > Nodule | place: USA...
TATATATATATATATATATATATATATATATATATATATATATATATATATATATATATATATATATATATATATATATATATATATATATATCAAAGTTCTACATTTGGTGAAATAACAAAGACATCATATAAGAAAAAAAAAATCAAGAACCAAATGGTTAAGATTTTGGATTAAAATTGATTATGTGAGTTAAAGATGAAAATTTCAATCATGATACCTCATAAATAGACCTATCAAATATATAACTACCAGCATAATTGAACAGTGTTGACAATGTATATGTTTAACAATCCTTACCATCCATAAAGAATACCTTGAGCTTCACTAGAGTGCGCTATAACAGTGTATTTTAGAAACTAAATAAATCTAGTGCATTTAATTCTTTTCAAATACGATTATAATCTAAATTAATCTATCCAAGTAACAAAACTTCTATATGAAGCCGATTAAAAAGCCAAACGTACAATCGAAATAGGAATTGTAGAATAAACAATTTCATTGAATGAGATCGTGATGTTATTAAAGGATAGATAACGTGAAAACACATCACCGTAACTTATTGAACTCACCACCACTAAAGCTTTTTCCTACTTTTCGGTTCATTCTTCCCCTGTCCCGTTTATTAAACTTAAGCAATGTTCAACTCGTTTTCTTTCCAATCCTACTCATAATAATATGAATTAATTAAACAAGATAGCAAGAACTCAATAGAATACTACCCACATAATACAAAAAAATAAAATAACAAAAGTAACAACCTTTGTATCTTGCGCAACGCAGATTAACTAATAACCTTTGATCACAAGACTAAGAGATCCTAGGTCTGCATAAAAAATTTCATGAGAAGAATGCATTAGAAATATAATATGGGGGTGTAAAATAAAGGATGAAGTATGAAATCTCACCCGCTAGCGTTACAACAGTGCCTTACACATTGTTTTGTGGTGTTAAAGTTTAGAGTTGTGTCTGATGGATACAGAGAAGAGGGAGTGAAAATGCATGAAAATCTAATTGGCGTTGGATTCGTTATTTGAATTACTATATATTTTATAAATCGATAGTAAGATCGTTTTGGTATATATGTTGCTCAAGATTTCAGCCTAATTTATCGTATTACCGTTACATTATCATTTGATTAAATCTATCACATTTTTACAGTTCTTTTTTTGTTTAAAATGGGTTAAAAGCTGTTTTTCGAATGGAATATTCCTTTCCACGTACTTTTCTGTTTTAATTTTTTTTCCTTAATATTTCAACTGTACTCCATTAGTATCTCAACTAAATATTGTCTGAGGTAAAGAGAAGAGAATAAGTCAATTTATAAACAACTTTCTTTTTTTATTTTCAATTGAAAAAAATTCCTTAATTCTAGAAAAATGTATTAATTTAGTCTTATCTTCAATAGAGTTGGCTAAACCAAATTTTAATGGGTACATATACTCAAATTTTAATGTTTATATTTTCTAGTCTCTTTATTTTATTCTTAATAATATAGTTATTAACTTCTTTCTTAAGGTATAAAATTGTCACACGTTTTAATTTTATACTTTTTTTCTATCAATCTATTAAGCTGATTTTTATATTCTAAACTTGAATTAAAATTTGTATTAAAAATTATTTATATTTTATCAGTAATACTTAGTCTATGGACATAATTATAATGGACACTATTAGATAAACATAGACATTATTTTATTATTGCTAAAAAAATATATTTCTAATTTATTTAAGTACATTGTAAGACCCTAGAAAATGGCGTTTTAAAAGTGATAATGGTTTAAAAATAGTGAGACTCGATTATTTTAATATTAAAATGTTTTAGTATAAATAGAATTGTTATAAACGAATTTCATTATTTTAAAATACACCATCTCTCTAGAAACCACTTTTCTAGAGTTATCTGACTTCTCTCTAGAGGTTATGTCTCTCTGGTCGTCTGATTGAAGAACCGAGACCGTAGGATTGATCCTCTCGGCGAGCTCTTCAAATTGGACCGATCAGTTTCTCCATTCGCGTAAGTTGAGTTTCCGCTCTCTTTTTAGTCTTTTTCTGTTTTCTGTTGCATGCAAGCCCTCTCCCGCTTGCATGCGACATTTTAATCATCAGTATGAGTCTCTGCTGATCAGTGATCATAACGGTATGTCCTGATCGTTCTTGTGATGTTTCTATGTGTAGATAGAGCATCCTATGAAGTTAGAGGTGTTGACGTTTGTAAAGTTGTCTAAACAGGATAACAGGTCAGGGAAGCTAACTGTTTTACTTGAATTTTGTATAGAAATCATTCTGATGACTTTGAATTGCATGATTGATTGTTGTATGAGTGCTTGAATTGTGTAATTGAGTGTATGCTTGGTTGTGCTAGATTTCTTTACCGTTGCATGTGAGAACAGATTGGGAATCTGGTATTTTTGCTTAAGCGAGCAGCTCTCACCTGAGCGAAAACACCAGAAACTCATCTCCTGTTTATGCGCGAGATCTCGCCTAGGCGAGTCAGTCTCGCTTGAGCGAGAGTCACTCTCGTCTAAGCGAGACAACTTAGCCTGAGCGAGAATTTGCCCAGAGTTTGGGTTGTTCTCTGTTTCGAGCCTCGCTCAGGCGAGAATGACTCGCCTAAGCGAGAGAGCCCTTTGGCCTAGGTGAGACCTTCCAGCTTGGGCAAGAACCGCTGCAACTGAGTGTTATTTCTCTGTTTCTAATGGATGAAGCTATGTTTAAATGTTAAAATGTGAACTTAGTTACGATATGCATGAATTGTTATGACTGGTAATATGTGTGGTGAAATTGCATGAAGTTGGAATATGAGAAGAAGTGGTTGAACTAGGATTTCAAGGGAAATTCTAAGAGGAATGTTTTAGTGTATGTAAGGACATAAGGACTCAGTTTTGGTTGGTATCCTGACGCTCCTATAACCATTAAGGCTCATGTAGAGCATAATGGATTATATCGGGAGGAGTAGCAGGAGGTCCTAGTCTGTGGACCCGATTCAGTCACAGACGCGAAGGGGACTTACCTTGGGAGTGGTTGGGTGATAACCCCTTGTGTCCAAACTCTGCAGAGTTTGGGAACCATCACAGGTGCAAGCCACCAAGAGATCCGATGTCGCTTACATAATCTGAATATTGAGTCTAGAGTCATGTATATGTGTTGTGGTGGTCTATATGATTCTGGTGATAATGAGAAAGATTGCATGGTTTCTGTTTATAATTGAACTGCATGATTCCTTAATCAGATTAGCTTACCCTTGCTTTTTGTGTTCCTGTCTTGTGTTGTATGTTTCCTTTTGCGATGATCACCTATTCGGTGGGAGCAGATGTGGTTGTAGTGTCAAAGGCACTTCTGGAGGATGAAGAGCCATCGTTTTAGGGTTGAGGAGGAGGTTTCCAGTGGGAGCTTTAATAGTGGTCAATTGAAGTATAGAGTTTATTAGTTTAGTTTAAGTGTATAAGTGATATATTTTTATAGTCATATCTTTTGTAAGACTGTATTAATATATTGTGTACACTGAATTATCTGTTTTTGGAACTATGATGAAACTCCCTATTTTTATTAGTTTTAAGTTGTTGAAATTGGGATGTTACATTTATGGTATCAGAGCAGTTCGTCCTTAGGATGACCTGAAGGTTGTGGGTTTGTCATGTCTTGTTTGTGTTGGAGTTCGAGTTCAATAGAGTTTGTCCACGAAACCAAAAGTATTAAGAACAGAAAATGTCTTGATAAAGTAATGAGGGTGGACACTCATGACTAGATCAAAGATTATTTTTCTTTCTTAATTTTACTGGTTTGAGAAAATAAGAGAGATAGACAAAAGTTTTGGCTATCAATAGATGTTAGAGTTTTGCTTTCTGTGTCCATGTCTGTTTTGTTGCATCTCTATGGTTTGCGTTTAGTGCTTATAGTGATAGAGGAATGCAGATTCAACGTCAACTTGACCTGCTTACCTTTGTGAGGGTTGGATATAACTTTTGAGATAACTTTCTGTCTCAAGGATATAGGTTTGTTGTATGAAGTAGATCGATGAGCGAGGAAAGTTAAGCTTTGGGTTTGTAGACTGGATAAAGAGGTTAAAATTTAGCATCAACGTTTAGACTAAGAAAGCTTCAAGGGCATGCTCACGAGATCAAATATCACAAGTTTTCCAAAAGGAGTTGAGTTTAGAGGTTAGAAATATGGAAAATACCAGTGTATGCCAACGCAACAATGTTTGGGGAAAATCAACTTGGTTCTACATCCCGGCAATTCTGAGGTTCAGAGTTATCCAGATACATGCAATGTTAGGAGAAGTTTCATTAGATATAGTCGTAAGACCATATCTTGTGTTACATATTTCCTTTTGCGATGATCACCTATTCGGTGGGAGCAGATGTGATTGCAGTGTCAAAGGCACTTCTGGAGGATGAAGAGCCATCGTTTTAGGGTTGAGAAGGAGGTTTCCAGTTGGAGCTTTAACAGTGGTAAGTTGAAGTATAGAGTTTATTAGTTTAGTTTAAGTGTATAAGTGATATATTTTTATAGTCATATCTTTTGTAAGACTGTATTAATATATTGTGTACACTGAATTATCTGTTTTTGGAACTATGATGAAACTCCTTATTTTTATTAGCTTTAAGCTGTTGAAATTGGGATGTTACATACATCATTATAAACATCCGAAAATAATTAAGAATATTAGTTGATGGACATATGAACATATTTGAGGGAATATCATATTTAGAATGATATTTTTGTCTTATTTAGTTGAATGTACAAGATGACTAATACATTTTAGAACACGAAAACTCATTTAAATTAAAAATTTTACTAAAAATTATTTATATTTTAATTGATAATTATTTCCCATCTTCATAATTTAGTTACTTTTAGTAATTTAAAATTTTTAATCTACATTCTCGATTAGAGGTGTTTATAGTTTTGTAATTCCAAAAATTTATATTTTTTTTCTAATAACTTTATCAATTATTCATTATCTTTATGCCATCTTTAACCTCTTATCTTACCGTTTATAATGAATTGAATAATTTTCAACGAGATATTTAAGAAAGGTAAAGATGCAACAATAATTTATTTTAATTATAAAATGAATTACAATGTTATAAGTTAATAGAAGTATTTTCCATTATCTATTATGATTTTGAATGTATTTTTAGTTGTTTATACGTATTCTTATCATATATGAATTTCTTAACTAAAATCACATATACGTAAATCATCTATGTACATATAATATTATATTGATAAGTAATGATAGTGTAAATTAATATATGAAATAATATATTTATTGTTTTGGGAGTATCGTCAAACAATCAATCGGTACTTGTAAAAAATTATATTTGGTGGTCATCACGATCAATGAGTACTTGTCAAAGGTTTTACTTTTGTTGTTCATTGGGTGGTTCTGTTAGTCAAACGATCAATGGATACTTGTTAAAGGTACTTCAATGTTAAAGTCAGCTCATGATCAATAGGTCAAAGCAATAAATATTTAATTAATGTAAAACAAAAGTCCTAATAACCATACATTTGACCTGAATTTATGTTTTTTCACATACACATGTGATTAAGATTAGCCTAATCATGGTCCAATTGCTTTTTAATCTTGATTAAAAACCTTTTTGGTGCAATTAGATAATTGGATGTGACCCATAATTTGTGTAGACTAGTATGACACGGAAGGGGATCGCTCGACACCTGAACGATTGCTTATCAAATATTCTTCGAAGTAATCTCACACAACCGGTAGATACATGTTCAATCTCATTTCTAAAAATATTTCTTTGAAGTAATCTCACACAATCGATATATACGCATTCGATCACATGATCAATCAGTAGAACCAACAAACTGATTCATTATGAGCAAAGTTTAATATTTATTGGTATATATATATATATATATATATATATATATATATATATATATATATTTTTTGTTTGAATAAGGAATCATTAAATTACATGCTTATAGTTATTTGTCCTTTGTTAAGTTCTCATTCTTGTAAATAGTCATGGTTACCTTTGTTGTGTTGATAGATTCTCATTTATGTTTTTTATTGACTGTTATGTATATTGAAAGAAACAATATGTCAAAATGTAATACAAAATACAAATTATTTTTAAAATTTTAAATAAATAACTCTCATCTCCTAATATACTTGTGTGTGTTATGATTTGGAAAAGACGATATACCTTCAACTAATTTTGCTTTTGTTGTCACTTCTCAAATTCAATTTATTTGGTACCTAACTCATAAAGTCATGCAAAAAATTGAACATGAACAATTATACGAAATATTAAGTTTTTTAACAAAAATTGATACAAATTTATTGAGGTGCAAAATTATGATGACATAAAATAGAGATTTATGGATTTGTACACATTTAATATGTATAAAAAATGTCTTTAATGAATGATGACAATTAATTATTGGATACAATAAATTATCACGTCATTAAGAGCATTTTAGTTTCCAATAAAAAAATGTCAAATGTTAAAAGATAAAAGAATAAACAGAAGAAAAAATAATTTAGTATAATATTTAAAAAATATACTTCAATGTTAAATTTGATAAACTTAATAAAGGAATTAAAAAAATCTAAATTTATGGTGACGGATAATTTGTTTTAGTGCATCCTTACCTACTGAATTTAACTTTGGTTTGTACAAATTGACAAGAACAAAAAAAAAAACTCAAATTTACATTAAATATATTTAGCATTAATATAAGTGATAAGAAATATATAATGAGGTTCATTTAGAATGAGATTGTTATATCATAAGCAATCATATATCAGATTTTAAGAGTCCATCTATACTTAAATAGAATCAAAATATGGTATTTAGTTTTAAAATCAATTTCTTATAATATAATAATTTTAAAATGTGATATTTTTTTTACTAAGTTATATTTTAAAATATAAAAGATAAAATTGATAAAATAATAATTCTAATTTTAAAATAAATTATTTAAAAAATAAAATAAAATAAAAACCAGAAAAAATCTCTTATATACAATAAATATATATTCAATAGGAAGATGAAGGTTACAAACAGATAGCACTTTAATTTCTAATTGTGTTTGTATTTTGTTTTAATTCAGGATAAGTGAACCCATGTTAAATAAAAAATAATTCTAATTACATAAATTTTTAATTAAATAATATTTGAGCTTACGTCACAAATAATAATTGCATTAACTTTTAATTATTAAGTTTAGATTTTACGTAAACTTAAATCATCCACCAAAAAAGTTAAACACATGATACAACTGATAATTAAAAAAAATGACATTTCATATGATTTTACGATTTTGCTCAATACCTATATAATTTTACAAGTTTGTTGCGATGAAACGTGAAATCTAAATTAAAAATACTATGCAAAATTATATTATCTTATGGATTCAATCTCGATTTTAACTATAATATTATTACTACTTAATTTTTTTTTCTTAACGAAATTTAAAATGAAAAGAAAAATCTGAAATGAGGCTTAAATGAGAATTCCTTTCTAACAAAATCATGCCAATAATTAGGTATTGCTAAACTTTTTCAATAACCAACCAAACACTTCGATATTAATATTTACGAACACATGTCTAGACATCGACAGGTAGCAGAAGGATTGATACAAAAAATTAATAATTACAGGTTCCAAGGTGTGAAAACCAAAATCGATTGTTTTTTCTGAGGTTTGCCAACAAGGGTAGCACAGAGGAACACTTGACAAGATGAACTGGAAAAGGAATTAAAATAAACAATTTAAAAAACAAAAATAAATGAACTTCAAAATTTGAAAGACAAAATTGTATTTAAATCAAAATTTAATTCATGCAAGACTTTATTATTATTTTTAAAAAATGTTTGACAAGTAAACGTGGTCATTACTTTTTAAATATTCTGGACCATATTACAACAGATGGTTGGTACATACAGAGTTCTATTTTTCTTAGCAGACTTTAAAATGCAGCGAACACACAAAATAAATAAATAAAAGAGCACAATGACATATTATAAGATGTAGAAGCATCTGAACCTCATTTATTTATTTTCTTGATGTAGAAATTAAAATGTAACGAAATAAATAGAATATAAAATGTACCATCTGAATGAGTGAATCCACGTACAGTTGTATTTATTTTCTTTATTTCTTTATATAGGGAGCAAATATATTACGTGTAGTAGTACGTAATTATTATGTAATGCAATAAACAGAGTATAGAAATCTCTCTCTTCAATAAATTTTTTGAATGTTACAAATTAAGAATTTGTCTGAAACAATGCCAGAAAGGATGAACCAACCACGTTCTCCATTGCTTGCTTCTGGTCAAAGTTTAACTCAAAAGCACTGACACTGAGTAGTGAGTTTTGTAAGCAAAAGGAACATCTTTTTCGCTTTAATTTCAACTCTGCCACTCCGCTCCTCACGCTCCCATCAAAACCCAACCTCTATTACAGTTCACAATTCAAGTTCAAGATCTCATCTCGACCAACCAAAAAGATTCTTACTCCAACACTGTTCTTGTTATCATTATTATTATTATTACTGGTTTTTCTTATTATTGTAGTACTACAAACATACTCCTTTTTTCACTCCCAATCAGTAATCAGGATCCTCCAGTGTTCAATCATTGAAAATAACCAACTTCCTCTCTACACCTTTTACTTCGTTGTGTGTGAGTTGAAAATCCGTGCTTGCTTGGAGTCTTTTGAACTTTGATCCTACTAGTTCTTCAAACAGTTTTCTCCTTTTATGTTTACTTTTTTTTTTCTTTTGGGGTTTATGGTTTACGTTACATGAATCATGGGAAATGTTTCTTCTATATTACAGTTTCATTATAACGCGTGTTTAACTTGTTCCGTTGCGTGTCTCGAGGTTAAGGGGTTCAAGTTCAACCTATAGTGGGTGTCTAGAAGCTTTGTTTCGTTGATCGTTGTTTCTCGTGAGTCAGCTAGATTGACTTTTAGCTGATAGGAACCGAGAAAATAGGAAAAGAACAGATCTTTGAGTAGTACTAGGTAGCAGTGATAGCTTCTATAGCTTTCATAATCGTGTCTTATTATATAAGGTCTTTTATTTAGGGGCGTGTTTCATTTCATGTTCTTGGGTAGTGATAATGCCTGTTCCCAACGGAGAAGAGCAGGTTCTGTTTGCATCAGAAAATGCAAATGAGGTTTCAAAGTCACCCTCGTTGGATTTGAACCCAGATTCCGATTCAGGTGATGGGTCCCCACCTGTTTCCACCGTTTACACTGATGTGGGTGTCGTGCCAGAACACCAAAAGAACGAGCTTGAGCACTTTATATCCAATTTAGAGAGTATGAATAATTGAAGTCACACCCATGTCTCTGTTTCTTGGTATTATGGTTTATGGATTTAAATCTGTGAAATAAATGTTGCTGATTCATTCTTCTGGGTCGGGCTGAATTGCTTGTGTAGGAGAGATAGAGGAGTTGAGGGTCAAGCAGAAGAAATTGGATAAAAAACGAAGAGAAGCACTGAGCAAGATATTGGATATCAAAGGTACTAACTAATACACTAATTATATATTTGACTAAATAAGGTTATTGTTAATTGTTTACAAACCGTTGGAGAATTGTGTTTTGCTATCCAGGGAGCATTCGGGTATTTTGTAGAATTCGACCAAATCTGGTAACGGAGAAGAGAAGAATTTCTGAGCCGGTATCAGCTGGACCAGAGAAAATTCGGGTTAAGTGGGGAGGAACAAGGAAAGATTTTGAGTTTGATAAAGTTTTTACTCAAGAAACAAGCCAAGGCTAGTATTATTAAGTGTTGGTGTCCTTCTGAATTTTGATTATCTTATTGTAGTTGTACTAAAGAGGGTATTGTGCGCTTGTTTGAACTCTGCAGAAAGTGTATTTGTTGAGGTTGAGCCAATTCTGAGATCTGCAATGGACGGGCACAATGTATGTGTGTTTGCTTACGGTCAAACAGGCACAGGCAAGACATTCACCATGGTTAGTCAATTCAACGTTGTGTTGATGTTATTTGTGTGCTTGTGCTAAACACTTCTGTTACCTAGTATACGTTGCAGCATTGACAAGGAATAGTTCTTTTTAGGATGGTACAAACGAACAACCTGGGATTATTCCGCGTGCTCTTGAAGAGCTCTTTCATCAAGCCTCTTTGGATAGCTCATCTGCTTTCACCTTTTCGATGAGCATGTTAGAAGTTTATATGGGCAATCTCAGGGATTTGCTAGCTCCAAAACCGTCTGGTAGAGCACATGAACAACCTATGACAAAGTGGTAACATATTTTTGTTCCTTTTTTGTATTCACTTGAGATTTCAATGATTGAATTCTGCAGAATAGTATGTACGAAAATCTGGATAACTACCTAAACTAACTAACTAACTAACCCCTTTATATAGCAATCTGAACATCCAAACCGATCCAAAGGGGTTGATTGAAATTGAGGGTCTCTCTGAAGTGCAAATAAGTGATTATGCGAAAGCGAAATGGTGGTACAACAAGGGGAGAAGGTTCAGATCTACGTCGTGGACTAATGTGAATGAAGCATCAAGCAGGTCACACTGGTGGGTGATAGGTGTAGTTAGATACTTAAAAGTATTTTAATGGTTTTCTCAGCTTGATGGTTACTTTATCTGTTTAGCTTCATATATCTAGCTTAACGAGGATAAGCATATTTCGACGTGGGGATGCTTTGGAAGCTAAAAGTGAAGTAAGCAAACTGTGGATGGTTGATCTTGGAGGCAGCGAACGGTTGCTTAAAACTGGAGCCAAAGGACTCACACTGGATGAGGGCAGAGCCATTAATCTTTCTCTTTCAGCTTTAGCTGATGTTGTTGCAGCTTTGAAGAGGAAGAGGGGTCATGTGCCTTACAGGTAAATACATTTTCTTCTGTATCTTTAAAATACATTGGTGGACCCTGATTCTGATGTTTCATAAAAGAAATTTAATATATTAACATCCATGTATAGAACAACATAAAAAATCCCAGAAGAGAATCTGAACTCGAATTTGTTTCTGTCACTGCCAATTATGTTCCAGCTGCTAGATCCTTTGAGTGCCTTAAAAATCAATTCAGCTACTGAGTCCTATTTTACTGTGGCTAGTTTTTTATACTATCCTTGTTTCTTTCTAGACAGTCAAAGTACAAGTGGTTAGTGATTCATGCTACTTTGCTTGCAGGAATAGCAAGCTGACTCAATTACTCAAAGATTCTCTTGGTATGATATTATTTCTTGATTTCTAAACTAAATTGTACACCACCAACTTTTGTGCACTAAAACTTGTACAAAATTATAAATTCATAGAAGTTGAAATATTTACGTTTGTGTTAGCATGTGCTGTTTTATATCTAAAATATAAAAGGTCTGATCTTTGTAACCACATACTCAAGGGTACGGCTCAAAGGTTTTGATGCTCGTGCATATAAGCCCTTCTGAAGAAGATGTCTGTGAAACAATTTGCTCCTTGAACTTTGCGAAGAGAGCGAGAGCAATAGAATCCAACAAAGAAGTGTCCATGGTAACTTTCTTAACTTTTTCTTAAGCAAGTTAGTTCCTCAGTAGATACTGTTTGAAGATTGCTGAATGCATGCGTACACTGTAGGAAGTGAAGAAGCAAAGGGAGAAGAAGATTATGGATCTAGAAGAAGACATCAAGGAAGCTGAAAAACAACGCCAGAATTTAAGGGAACAAACAGAGAAGATTGAGTTGAAGTTAAACGATAGTAAAAAGCTCTTAACAGTCACAGATAGTCTTGTGGAAAGTGATGACATGAAAGCCTCAAGCAGTCCCAAAGATGATGTGAAAGAGGTGATTGAAACCCCCAAAGCATCTAAGAAATCTATCAAAACAAACTTCTCCAACTCAATGCCTCGATTCATGACTTCAACAGTTGCAAGTCGCCAAAGACAAAGTGCTGCAGAGCGAGACATTGGCACTGTGAAAATGAAAAGCCATAGATCAACAATGGTGTCGAGAAGTTCCATCCATTTTTCGTATTCCCAATCGTTGAGTTATTCAGATATCCGTATCAAAGCATTGCTGCGAAGTTCAAATGGAAAATCTCGGCATGCTGAAGCAGATAGTGTTCCGATTCTAGAGCCTGTTCTCACAGAAAGGCCTAAATGCAATGATTTGGAACCAAAAGTCACAACCCCTCGAAGCAGAATGGTAACATCTTCAGACCAAAGCTTGAGAATTTCACTGGGTCGTCACAGAAGAAGGATGTCTGATCTGATATAAGTGTCAAATGACATAAAGGTTGCAGATTTTTTGAAGGGATTGCATGTTTAACATTTTGCAATTTATATTTGTCCATAACAAATAGTAGGGAGTGGTATAGTAATGGGTGTGTTTTCTTGGTGTTTTCTGGGTTGGGATCTGTTAATTACTTCATTAACATGATCTTTCTCTGTTTCGAAGCTTGTTGGGTCGTATTGGACCTTTGCACATGTGATTGTGTAACTACTTGTTACGACTAACTCACTGAAGTTTGACATCATGACCTTTGTATGAATACAACTGTTTTTAGCCTTCACTGGGGACACAACAGTGAAACAATTTTTTTTACTGTTTCTATTGTTTGTTTCTTTCAGACGAGGTACAACCTTTATGGTATTCTATTTTTATTCTGATGTTTTTAAGCTTCCCTCAGTTTTAGATCCTAGTGTTTATCACAATAAGCTCGAGTGATCTAAATTTAAAAATAATTTGTCTTATATCTTTTCTTAAAAAAAAAAAAGTTTGTAAGTCTACATACAATACTTTGTTTGCAAGGCAATCCATTTTAGTTCAGTATTTTTATTATCAAAACTTCTATTATATGTATACACATTTTTCTTTTAAAAAATATATTTATTCTAACAACATTTAAGCAATTAAGAGATTTCTTTTTTCAAATTGTAAAAATTAAAAAAAGTTTTAAATTTATTTAGAAAACCGTCAATAAATGTATGCCAAATTTGAAAGAATAAAAACATATTTAAGAGAAAAACGGATAATACAAATACTTTCAAAATACTGTATTTTTAAATATTTTATTAGCTACATTCATATGAAAGAAAAATACACTAATGTTCATGGACAATGCATTCATACATAATACAAACACAATTAATAGTTATACAAGCCTAAACTCTTTAAGAGAAACTTAAAATGTAGTTTAGGGACTTTTACTGATTTCAATAATTTTACAACTATAGTTCTAATTTTTTAAAAATATACAATTTTAACTTATTTCCAATTTGACATGCTGTTATTTTGATTCATTAACATTCTCATTAAAAAAATAGCATTATAAAGTAGCTGTATTTAAATTTTAAAAATTGAAAATGATGAAAATCAAAATTATAATTCAACCAAAAACATTGAACAGCTTCCCTCGCTAGATATGGTATGAATTACTTATCGACAAACAAATGGCAGAATAAGAGAATTAACAAAATCAACGTATATGGCATCAATGCTGCGATTGCGTAAATGCTTTGGTCGGTGGAGAAGGAGGAATTGACAAGTAAAGGGTGGAATCCTTTCGGAGGTATAGACAAATAAAAAAGCATACGGCTAATTATTCTTACTTGCTAGCAAAATGACTCCTGATGAAAATATTTATCACGAATAATAAGGTTAACACACTAGCGCAAAAATACGTTAACTTGAGCATGGTACACGGTCAAATTCTAGACAATCCCGATGAAACGTACCTTTTGCAAAGTATAGAAATTTCTGCTTGTGAAGTACAGTAATTTACATATTACCGAGTTTTAGTTCCTCGGACAAGCTATCACAACAAATACAAAATGGCTCTCTGCAGTTGTTTGGCCGCAGTGAAGTTGCAGTTGATATTTCCCTCAACACAAACATTTGCCGTTACAAGTTTCGATTTTTTTTTTTCCTTTTTATTTGTTACCTTTATACGCACATAACTATGCAGAATGGCTACTTATTCACACTTGAGGCGAGAGTTTTCATGGGGTGGAATTTACAGAAATCTCCTGCGGCACGAGTGGAGGTACCTGGTCTTGATGCGATGGGATAACCAGACGCTGAAGAGGCTTTAGAGCCACTGTCAGTTGTGCAAACGAGGGCCGCAAATTTGGATCCCTGTCACAGGGAGAGGGAAAATAAGTCTAATTGCAAAATTTCCACAAATCATTTAATGATGTGTAGAAGGAGAAGAAAAGGAATAAATCAAATTTAAAGCTGAACATGCTTACTGTTGCCAACACTCCCAGATTATTCTTGCAACTATAGGATCGACTTCCTTAGGAATTTCAAGTCTACGATTTTGGAAACCAACAGCACCAACAACTTGCATAGGATTCATTCCAGTCCACGGCAACCTTAATGTAGCAAGTTCCCATAGGATGACTCCAAAACTATAAACATCGCATCTGTATTTGATATGATGATTAATAGAGATGCATTCAATAGACAGCAATAAAAGAAACAAGCAAATATTTGAATCTAAATACATGTTCAAAATGTTAAATAAGGATCATAAATTTCCAGACTTTTGCTTCTAAAACTGTTATAGCCATGTCTACCAGGCGCTAAGTTTTATAATTACAGATAAAAGTAAAAATGCGCTTTTTATGAATGGAGAAAACAATTCAGTAATTGAACACAACAACGAAATATGGGTTAAGAATGTTTTTCATCAAGCGAAAATATGTAAAGAGGGCCTAGCAGATAGGGGTGTGATGTTCATCGGTTTGGATCAACCCGATAATCCAAACCAAACCAATTAAACTGGTTAAGATTTTAACTCAAATTCAATCCGAACCAAACCAATCAAGTCTTATGTTCATTAGTTTATGTATTGGATTTATGATTTACAAATCCAAAAAACCTGAACCAAACCAAATTATATATGTTTCTTATTAATATTAACTATATATGAAATTTCATATATGATTATATAATTCTTTTTTATAACTTTTGCCATGACTTTGTTGATGTAAGTCAATTACTTACAATACAAAAATGTGGCTTATCACTTTTAATCATAGAATTAAGCGCAACTTTTTTAATAAAATTATGCGTTTTTCCTATTTCTCAAATAGAATTTTGTATATCTGGATATCATTGGATCCAGTTGAACTAAACCGCACCAATTCATTCTTTCATCAGACTTGGTTTGATTTGAATTTATTTTATTTATTTTTTAAATCTGAGCTAATGAAAATTGATTGGTTTGGACTTGATTTCCTCCCAAATCCAATCCCAATTGACCTAGGAATACATCCACCAGCAGAGTGAAGCAACTATGGACAAGCATGGATTACACAAATACGATATGAAATGATAATGACAATCAAGAATAAGAAAGACCTTCATCTCAAATTAATAACTCACTTTTCATTTGAGGGTTCATTGCGGAGAACTTCAGGAGCCATCCACTCCGGCTAATATATCGAAAAAATAATGTCAGTGAAATGTAAAAGGCAGATAAGACACGCTGCATGTGCGTAAGAAAAGACCTATACATAATACAGATTTTCCCAAATTCTCACCGTTCCAGCAGTTGACTTGGATGACAAAAAAGTGTTGTGCTTCAACCTTGACAACCCAAAATCGCATACCTGTAGAAAGAAAGGCTTACTTACAACTAACATAGCCAATAAGATCATACAAAATAAACAATAACTCAGCAATTGACGAATACATAATTCAAGAAATATGTTCGAAAAAAATAATACCCACAAAATTATCCTTCACATTGTAAACCCACATTTGCCATATGATTACAACTGTTCAAAACCCAAGCAAGCCTGACCAAACCCAAGCAACCCAACTACAATACTGATCTGGTTTTGTTTTCTGTATCTGGTTGGGTTTATTCAAAATCCAAATATCAGTTTGAGTTGGCTAAGACTATTAAATTTCACAACTGTTGTAACACAAAAATCTGTTTTTCACTCGTAAGACTACACAATTTCAACAAGACATCATCATCAAGTTGTTGTCGTTATTATTATTATATTTGCCATATATGGTACCTCCTATATACAACTAACTAGCCTTATATACTCACCAATTTATTAAGTTGACCATACACAAGTTTAACATGAAACAAAATTGACCATTTAGGTGGATGTGGACTTCCACATGTTCATCTCTCCAATTTCAGAAGTTGATAGTTGGCAGAAACAACACATTGCATATAGTAGCATGTGTTTACATTACATCACCCTTCGTATAATATACCAAGACTGGACTTACAAAATATCATGAAAATAGAATGCTTTCTATGTAACGTGATCAGAAATGAAATCCAAAAAAAAAAAAAACATGCAGGTTGCACAAATAATCAGATAACTATACTCAAACACCATGTTTTTCAAACCAATCTAGTTGACTTCACTAAACTAATGAACAGATACATTTAATATAGCAGAAAAAGAATTCAGGAGCCTATACAAATGAAAAACAATGACAAACAAGGCAAAGGGACAGTATGAGTTGTCAATCATATACCTTAACATTCCAGTTCTTATCAACCAAAAGATTTGGAGACTTTAGATCTCGGTGAACAATTATAGGTGTGCTGGTGTGTAAGCAATTCATGCCCCTAGCCTGTAAATTTGGAGCGTTCAAAATGTGAAAGTTTATTGGTATAAATGATGGTTGAAAAGGGAGAAGTGTAATTATTTCATACCACGTCCAAAGCCATTTTTATTCTTCGTTTCTCATCGATCTGACAATTAGGGCGATGAAGTAATCTGTACAAGCTTCCTCTGCAAAATGGACATCAGTAACAATGGTGAGGCATGTAAACGTGGAAAGAGTAAAATGGGAAACAGCTAAGGATTCCAAGGACAAATAATATGGTCAACAGGTAATTATTATTTTATAAAAATGACATAATGGAAAAAAGTTATATACCTTGGTAAATACTCTGAAATGATTGAGAGATTAGGAGGACGAGTAACAGCACCCATAAAAAGAACAATATTTGGATGACGTAACCTACGCATTATCCGTACCTTGCAGCAAAAAGGATGGAAAACAGATTAATTTTGGCCTTTAAAAAGGTCAAATGGATCCTTAACCATGAAACCACTGCCTACCAAGTTAACTTGTTATTTTTCCCTATTGGTATTTATGCTCAAATCTTCTATGTAGTTTTAAATTGAAAGTAACAAAATTATTTTCTTTAAATTGGCAAGTGTACACTATCTCTTTTCATTTCTCTCATACAAATAAAATAAGCAAAACAGAAAACAAAATTAGTACTTACTTCTCTTTTGAATTCAGACAATGCAGCACCTGAAAAGTCCTGATCCAAAAATTTCTTTACAGCAACCTCCTGATATTTCAACAGTGGATCATGATTTAGAAAATCAGAGACATAAATCTTTATGTTTTGGTTAAAACTTCTGAAATTAAGAAACTGGGAGTTATGATTTTGAGACTTCAGTAGCCTAAAAGAGATCATCAGCTTTTTCATCTTTTTCCTTTTCTTTCCTTCGGATGTTTTGGCAAAATTTAACAAGGGTCTAGTATATAAACTCCCCAAACTCTTACTGATTATTGGGTGTTGATCTTGTGCTTTAGTTTTAGCAGAAGTTAAATTGAATTAGTTAGTAACGCAATCATGTTTATTAAATTGTTGTTGATGATGACACTAAAATGAAGACACATTATATGAAAACATAATCCCAACTCAGCAATAATTCTATTCTCATTTTTTAACCCATTTACTGTAGTATTAAGCATCCATCTCACTTCACAAGAATGACGAGTTACTAGGCATATAGACAACTACAGAAACTACATAACATCTACCCATTTTTGAAGAATGTTATCTAAATGACCTGATCAGGTAATATCTTTATATTAATTAGCGAGATCACTTTTACATTTGAATAATGCAGATAGAAGTTCAGAATAACCATCACTAAGAATATGACAATATAAGAATTTTCCAATTCAATCTATAACAATAATATTCCCAACAAATATGAAAAGGAATTCAAGAACTCACTGTGCCATTCATGTCGGCATGGTATACCTCACCGTATGAACCTATTAGAAAGAAAGGATGAACATATATATTAAAAAAAACTCAGAAACAAGTGGAATACTTAAAGCACACTACCAGCCTCCCCAACTATCACATATAAAATGGTATTGCGCATGTAAAAAATATAAAATATTGAAAAGTTAATTGAGCTTGACATAACCATGTTTGCACAAATAGAAATAAAAATAAAATAATCAATTTAAAAATAGGGTGGAGATTACTGCTAGATTAATGATTGATTTGCATCAATTGGGAGCCCCAGTAAATCAAATAGTAAATCAGAGCACTGTCCAATTTTCAGTAAATATTAAGGACGCTTCAAGAAGAAAATGAAAGCAAATCATGTACATTACCTATACCAATTCTTTCACCAAGAAAAAGATCCTCCCATGGAATCTCACATTCACCAACATCTACATCATCCAATATTTGATCCACCCTGTTTGTGATGGAATCAATTGATGAGCTAGGACTCTCTGGTTCCTTTAGTTTGAAATTGTTTCCCAGGAATCTGTCATAAGTATGCTTCCTCCGGTCGTGATGTCTGATTTCGGCATTATCAGGTTCTCTAACTGCCTCCACCATGAAGTTTTGAGAATTTTCCAGACCCCCCTGGCCAAAATCAGCATTGAGATCCTCAATCTGGTTCAGTTCAGGTACAGATGATGAAACTGAACCAGTAACATGTGCCAAAGTTTGAACATTTACATCATTATTTAAATTTGAATTATATAATGGTTTGGAACTATGGTCAACATTTTCAGATGTAGAAGAACCATTGGAAACAAACAAGGGAGGTTTGTACTCATTAGGGTTATAATTAGTTTTCCTGGGGTCTTCATTGTAGGCATGACGGTTCTTCTTCGTCAGTAGTACTGGGGGCCGACCAGAAACAGTGTTATTAGGTTTAATTTCTACGGGTTTGTTAAGCCCAGAGGCCTTCCCCATTCCTTTTATTTGGAATGGGTTAAGATCTGCAAAAAGGTTTCGAGAGTCATTGGAGCTGTTTTGAGTATATGGTACAACATTGACATTAAGTCTCGTCCCATCACCAATTGTATTCATTCCGAGGGTCCCTTTGTACAGAGAAGTACCAGACAGAGCAGGCAAATTCTCCGGTTGATTAGGGGTCCCTCTATTAGAAGTTTTAGAAGGACCAACGCCAGTGTCCCTTCTCAAACCTATGTTTGAAGGCTCTGACTTCTCAAAATATGATTTTCCATTCCAACGCAGTGCATGATCTTTTATCACAGAATTTTGACTACTACCTTCACCAGGAGATGGTTGGATAGGTCTTGAGTAAGAAAACTCCTTATCCTTGGAGGAAGGTAAATTGGGTAAAATCTTGGGATTAAAAGCCTTGTTAAAGGCACTATCCTTGGTGCTCAAAATATCAGCTGGCATAAGTGGGATAAGTGTCCCTGGAGCAGCCATGAGATCAACCAAAAACTCCCTGAAAGCAGAGAAGGAGATATCAGAACCACATAAACTTTCTGGGTAAACTTATAGACATTTAATGATTGCATATGAGAAGCAAATGGACGCACAAATTAGTAAGATAACAGATACATGAAAATACAAAGATCCTTAACCTTTCACCCTCCAACTTTATAATGTTGACAGCATCATCCTCCACACCAGTGTAATGACTACCTTTTACCAGTCTACAAGGCATATTAATGTTGTCAGCTAATACCTGAATGCAGAAAAGAAACAAGTACATTATTACACAGGCAATAGATCAAGAAAAGTTATGCAAATCTTGATAAAATTCATAAAGAATTATAATATGATCCTCTAAAATGCACACAAAAATTACTGAAATTTAACTGGAAGATATATTCTCAAATATCGTATTTAAAACTAGCTTTGCAACTACATCACAACTAAGCCAAGGTTAAAAACCTAAAGAAGCTTTAGTCCTATTGATGAGCAAAGTGAGCCATAAGTTTAATGACTCAATCTTGATAAATGGAGCATGATTTCTCATTTTTTTCAGCTAAGCATACTTAGAGCAAATATACTTCTTAATGCAAGCTCAGGCTAGATTAGTAAGGGATATTTTATCAACATGAGTATTTTTAAAGAAAACTATCTGAAGTACATTTATTAATTTATTAATGTTTTCATTTCAAGAATATTATTGGGTGATATAATTATTTAATACTAATAGCAGATATCATGTTACACTTCTTTTTCTTTTAATGTAATTGTGTCTGATTTTTTTAGCAGATTATGACTGCATTAACCTGACAACAAATTACATTACGGCTAACTAGAATCTAATTACCAATAAAAGCCACAATACTAACCTTGAAAAGCAAAGCACGATGTCTAGAGAGCCCAATATTTAAGGACCCGAGAGGCAATACAATTGTGTGAAGATTTGTCCTTAACTCCGCTCTTGTTTCTGTCCATCTTGCTAACATAATACTAGCATCCTTTACAGGACCACCCATATGACTTGTAACAAGTTCAGCAAGCCTTTGTGCCAAACTAGTGACCGGGCAGTCTAATGCAATACATTGTGCAATTTGTATCAGTTCTTCAAGTGCAGGATCAATTGTTCTATTAACAATGACCACCTCAGAACCTCCAGGATTTGCTTCAAGATCCATTCGAGATGGCATCTTTCCTTGCATCACTGAATCATTAGAGGGCCCGTATACATCATAAAAACCATCTACTACTTTCTCCTCATAGTCAAGCACATTATATTCCTGATCAACAAAATAGGAATCAAAGATAATCAAAACAGATGCAGTTCAAGAAAGGTCACTAAACGGAAAGGTGAAAAAGCATCAATGGAGGTGAAACAAGTTTCATGTTCCTTAACTACATTTTATAATTTTATTATTTCTATCTTGGTGCTGAACAGATAAAAATAAATTTCAGCGACCATATTCACTTAATAAAAATAAAATTTCCAAGACAATGACAGAATAAGCAATACCATGTGATGAAGTGGGTGAGTGTGTAATAATGAGTATAAAGCATATACTTTTACAATTTTCTTCAAATTGCTATGCCGTAGAAAACTAAGGAATTTCATAACGATAGCCACAGAAAGTCATACACACACAACAGCTAACAACAATCAACTGCTGATTATGGCAGAAAATTCGTCGTATCATAGTGTAAAATGTAAACTGTCTAACCAAATGTTTGCCAGTGCATCAGTTTAATAACTCAATCACAAAAGTTCCTTGTTTTTTCAACATCAAGCACACAAATAAGCACCCGGTGATTCTAATAACAGCATCCCACGTTTAAAATTTCTAGGGGTATAGTGCAATTCTACAAAAACCACCCAAATATTCAACATCGTTTGACCACTGCTTGCCCTATCAATCAGATTCTACCGAAGTTCCGTCTACTTTCTGCAGATACCAAATTTTAACTCGCCGATCGAAAACGCATTTCGAACCTCACTGGAGTAGCTAGTCCTAGACACATTTAAAGCCCCGAATCTAATTTCCAATACACAACTGAAGTTACTGCAAGAACAAATAAATAAAAGTCTTTCTAGAGTGAAACCCACTCTGTATAAACCTCTACAATTCACAGCTTTGCCTCAATTAACCACAACGATAGAGCAACATTGCAATAAGTGGATTACAACAACTGAGTAAGACCTTACCCAGTACTGCCTCGACAGCGCCTCGGCCGCATCGTCCTTGTTCCTCGCCGAATCGATTCGAAGCCCTCCTAGACTCAACAGCGTCGCCGCGTGGATCTGATCCTTCTCAGGATCGTCGCGGAACTCCGAATTGGAAGCGCTGATAGCTAGGGCTAGCTGCACCTGAAACTCCTCCTCCGACGAGAAAAAGTCCTGCCGATTCACCACCGGACTCACGCCTCCGCCGGGAGAAACCAAGGCGGTGGAGGCCGACGCCGTGGCCGAGGCCGACGAGGGACTCGCAGGAGCGGCGCCGGAGCTTTGAGACTGATCGGCGGCGCATGACGGCGACGGCACAGGTGGCGAATTGTCATTGGATCGCTGAGGATCGTGGTTGCCACCTATATGAAGCTTCTTGAAGATGTTCTTCATCCTCTCTCTTTTCTCCCCCGTTGGCTTTTCCTTCTTCACTCTCTCACTCATCAAAGCAGCTCAGAAAGAAATTGAAGTCACTTTCCAATTCTAAATAGCAATCGAAATATCTTTCCCTGATTTTCAATTCACCAGTCGATTCCTTTTCTCGCCGATTTCTTTTCTCTTCAACTTTCTCCCCTTTTTCTTCGTTTTTTCTGTGCGGGGTTGCCTTCGAGGGTCAAGGGACTCCAAGGGATAAAAGTGTTAGGAGGGAAAAACTTGGGCGAGTAGAACAAGCGTTGGAAAGGCCGGTAATCAAATGGCCTTCGGGTTGCATTAATTTACGAAAATGACATGCACACTTGGATACGCTACGATCACCGCGCTATATGAACGCGTCGATTCGATGTTGACATGGGAACCTACGTGTCTCCTCAATAGTCTACGTGGAGCTCTCAACTTCTCTTAACTCCGCTTCTTCATTTATACATGTTTTTTCCTTCATCTATAATCATTCAATTTTACTTCGTTTTCTCTTTTCACAATCATTTTTGTCATTTATAGAGATAAATTTCCCTAATATTTCACAATTTTTTTGTTATTTCTATGTTCGTCTTGATTCCCTAATAAGTTTTTTATGTACGTTTTTTTTTTCGTAGATTTAAGGTTTCATGGTAGTTATACAAATTAAGAAAAATAACAAATATATCACTTTTTAAAATGACTTTATTTTTCTGAAAATACCTTATTTTGGATTATAAATTAAGAAAACAAATGAATACTTCATTTAAATGCGAGAATAATAGTTAATTTGGAAATTTTCTATGTATCCGAAATTAATCATCGTGAAAATGGAAGAAATATAAAACTAACTTATAAGTTTCAGATGAAATTATCTTCTAAAACTACATCTAAAATAGTGAATAATGTGATAGTTAAAAGAAAAATTACATTATACTGCACATGGTAAAACTCCAACTTTTCTCTACTATCGAAAAGTTTATGATATACAACAAACGGCACTATAATTTATAAGCATTTATTACGTACAGTATCTCTACTGTTTCAAATTGTTTTTTTTTTAATTATCTATTAATTAACATAATTGGGATAGTCTACAATAAATACTTAGAACTTAGCTCATTATGAATTTGAATTCATGTTGGGAAGTGGACTTGTCGTAAACAAGAATGTATTCAAGAAAATTATTGCAATTGATTTTTCTTCTTTTTCTTTTTTTTTTCTCCTTCTCGGTGCCGTCATACGATGGAGATCGCAACAAAAATTCTACATTATGTATGAAAATAATAAACGAAAAAAAACAAAAAATATTTATTACAAAAGTTAATAAGATTTGTAATGACTTTAACAAATGATTCAAATTCATTAAAAGTTACAAGATCATATCTGAATCTCATTAATTAAATCCGGCTAACTTCTAAGTTTTAGTATTTTCAAAAATAACATAAGAAGTTGACAAACTTAACCTTTAGGTATTGAGTCTATTTGTCTACAGATCGTGTATGATGTTCTCAATTGTTCCATAGTTATTCTCAATATTTTAGATACGTACTATTAGAGTTTTAGTATTTTTTTTTCTTCATAATTACTTATTTCAACTTCATCTTATATATAATTTTTTTTAAGTTTAACCGTTATTTTTACGTATAGTTTATAAAATTATTGTAACAGTTATTTATTTATTTTAATTCATTAATTTTTTTTTTATTTTCTCATTTATTTCAATTTAATTTTAATAAATATATATTTATTTTATATATTTATATTAACATAATATTATATATATATATATATATATATATATATATTTAGTAAAGATGCATGCACATCACACTAATACGTGTGTTTCAGTTTTATCCTTTAAATATAAGTTTTTAAATTAAAATCATTATTTCAACAATTTTAACTTTCAAATAACTGTTATATTTTTTCAATTTTATAATTTTTTCTCAATTTTATCAGTTTTTTTAAACTTAATAATCTTTTAATTAAAAGTTTATTTACAGAAAAGAATAAAAACTCTCTATAATTAAATTATAAATGTAACATCCTTAAATTTTTTCAGACAAAAATTAATATACTTAGCCATGTGATATATAGACAAAAATATGATATATATATATATATATATATATATATATATATATATATATATATATATATATATATATATATATATATATATTTTTTTAAAGTTTTACAATAGATAAAGTTTTTCCCAAAATACATTTCCCTCAAAAAAATAGAAGTACTCTCTATTTAACTAATACTATGTAGTCTTCAAAATCTTGTCTTAACTCCAAAGTTACTAGTCCTGTCTGTACAAAGTTACTAGTCCAGCACAAAGTTACTAGTCCTGTCTGCAGGCACCTACTGCTCCTGAATGATCATCGTAGAGAAAGAAAAAACAAATAATACACAAACAAATAATATCAGGATAAGCTAATGCATTTAAAAAAAAAGGAAAAGATAATTTATAAATGAAGAAGGGATATACAATTTATAAGTTTGTCATTCATGAAATCAACAATTCTATCTTGTGTCTCCATAATTCTACTCCTCAATCACTCATTTAGTGGACATTTTCTTTACCGTCCAACATAAAAACTCACAAAATTCACAATCATTCAACATTTCAACATGTACTATCCAACGTCAAACCACATTGCTTAATCCAAACATCTCAGTTAAAAAGAGTTTAGCCCCAAACAATTCACATTCATCAAATCATATACTAGCTACAAACCCACATGGCTCAATCCAATTGATCAAACAACTATTAGCCAAATGTTGCTCAGACAATAAAAATAATTTTACACTCTCTTTTGGAAGACTAATGTATTGTATGGACTCGTGAAACTTTGAACTTGTTAAGCTTGCTACCAAACCTTCCAATTAATGTTATATTACTCGGGACAAATGTCGTCAAACCAAGCCATGATAGAGTTAACTCCACTTGCTCCCTAAGTATGATCCTCTTTCATATCATATTATCTGCCACCTGGAATTTTCTTCGACTCATACCACCTTGATGTCTAGATGTCGTAGCCTGAGTTAGACACTAGTTTAGTCAAGATAGTCTCACTCCCAAAATCTCCTTCAATTCACTTGATACACTAAATAATAGTATTTTCCCTTGAAAATAGCTACTAGGACTCAAACTTCACATCAAACCAAACAAAGTTCATTCAATCTCAAAACAATATTGTCTTTCTTGTTGCTATTATAAACTATCCAAATCATGCTAAAACTTCTTATCACTTCTAAACATATTCCCATGATTCACAAATTCAATTCGACTATATAATCAAACCAATAACTCAAATAACATAACATGTAAATCCAATCTAACCCACCATCTCAATACATTTCTATCATCATTCAGAATACCATTGAATTTCACTATAAATTCTAAGCAGTATCTCATTTTAGCAATAAGATTTCATCATTTATTTTACAGAGCACATTCAAGAGTTCTCAATTTACTTAACAATTTAATCTTGAACAAAAATATGCAAAAACATTTATAAATAATTAACTTCTCTTACCTTAATGTGAGTTCTTAAAATAAACCACTTCCTACACAACTTTTTCTTTTTGAATTATTCTCTTTCTACACCCGTAACAGGACCAAAACAACCATTAAAGCATGATTCTAAAATTGCAGATAGATAAAATACCATCTTAAATACCATCTTAAAGGCATAAAATAGAATGCAACTGAAATGAAAAAGAAAAAATAGACTGTTTCTAATAAAAAAAGTAGAAATTAAACTTACTTTATCTCAAAATCCAATCCTTTCAAAATATCCGTAACTCTCGATGGTGTTATCAAACTTTTGAAATGGAAGAGCATGGAAAGTAAAATTGAGAGAAGATAGAGAAATAGAAAAAATTATAAAGCTATTTTATTATATCCATCTATTATATTTAATTTTATAATTATAATATTATTATTAATTTTATTATTTTTTACTATGATAAAAAAAGTACACATGTTCCCATGTGTTTTCACTGTTAAAAATAATATTTGTTCCCTTTAGCCTTTAGGTATTGACTTCGAGAATGTAGAACCCCAGTTAACGTGTGAACTTAATTGCACGCGTATTTATTGAAGAAAAACAAGCCTAAAACTATGTAATAAAATTTCTTACTTATACCTAAAACATAATTGACATACTCCTCCATATTTTAAGATTTCTGAGAGTGAAACAGAAATTAATTTTGAGCTAAAAAGGGGACTAAAATGTCATTTTAACAGAATGAAACTCTAATCTGTATGTAATCTTCATGCTATCAAAGACGGTACAAAGTTCCTATTTGGTTAAAAGGAAAATATTATCATATAACTCAATGCATTTGAAAAAAAATAAAAATAAAACATCCTATCTCTTTTGGTCTGTTCTACAGTACCTATACCCCGGAACCTGATCTGTATTAGATGGGGTATGGTTCTCTAATATAACACATAAGTAATACCCTGCCCCTGTCATGTTTACACTTGTTGACCATTTTCTCTAACATGTGAAATATTTCACAACGGAGATTTAGGTATAACCTCTATTAGATCTTCGTTCTCCTCATCACTAGAAATCCAGCCATAGCAAGGTCTACGCCTTTTGTGATTAAGCTGTGGAATCCTTGGTCCATGATTTTCCCGCAAAGCCAAGTTTCCTGCTGGCTGACACTCTGCAAGACAGTAATATACAAGATAATTAATCACAAACATGTTTAATATGCTTCTAACCTTAGTATCAGAACCAATTAAAAGAATAACAAAAAAGGGAAAGTTGATAACCAGATTTCTTTTCTGCAGATATAGTTACAGCTTTGATGGGAGTTTCACTTGCAGCCTTGATTAAAAGTTCATTAGAAGATCTTCTGTTTACCGATGATGTGTCTACAGACTTAAAGGAATGCACACTACCAATTCCACTTGCTGAGGATACAGTATCCACACTCTTGATGGGAAGTTGAGAACCAGTCTCACTGGTTACTGTTCCAGTGCCCATGACATTATTAGTTAAGGGTGTATCATCAGAAGTTTGTGCTTTACAGCATGCTTGAAGGGCATTGTTCGAGCATCCGACAGCTGTTACCTCACTGGCAGGTGTTACCTCACTAGAACCATCTCCTGGATTAGCCTCTATCAAACCAACCTTCATACAAACAATACAATAGAACTAGACATTGTTAAGGCTAACTTCATAAGAATATATAGGTTATCAGACCAAAGATCCACCAACAAATTTTCATAGGACCGTAGCCATGCTTGCCAAAAGACTCAACAAAGTTTTCATTGTATTACAAGACAAGCTTGCATGTCATATCTCAGTAATTTTAAAACTATTGTTATGTGAATGTCTCAAAATTGTAGGCATTCATCACTATTTGAGGCTATTGAACTCACAAGAAATGAAAGATTTTAATTTACAAGTAACATCAGGATTATAAAGAAGGAACAACAGAGGTTTCTCAATATATAATCCTATTGATGAGTGTCTTAAAATCATTAGTTAGAGTATAAAGACTTTGAAGGAGTTTAACAAAATAAAAAAAAATATTTAATACACAGAGAACTTCAATAGCGGAACATATCATCCAAATACACATACAACAGCTCATTGCTGCCCACGATATAACATTGGAATTGAATTTGGGAAGATATGATTCTTAACCAGAGCTGAAGGACTAAAGGACATGTACAAAACAACTCATTTATGCCCATAACATCATCCTAAATTATTGAAAATTGGGAAAACAATATCTGCCAACCACTTCCATTCTCTTTCCATCAAATAAAACTTCAGTTTAAACTCCCAACTTGGTTTCAAGCAGAAAAATATCAAGAAGGTGGTGAAACTGTTGTGTGTGTCAAACTTGGAACACTAAATCATTATTTATGTTTGAATTATATGATGGTTTGGAAATTGGAAGTACTAAGGTCAATTACTTTTAGATGTAGTAGAACCTATTGAGAACAGATAAGAGAATATCCATTTGGTAAAAGGGGTTGGCATTTTGTATGACTTGGAGGAAAGAATATTTCTTAACACTTTATATCTCGAGATGTTTTTGTGAACATCAGTTTCCTTATTCTAGTGTAGCCTCCTTGCATACCCCTGCTGATATAATTGAAAATAAGAAGTATTATAACATCATGCCTCATCTTTAGGATACTTCCTTAGCAAGGGGAAGTGTGGCAATCGATAGCGCGATTGCACAACATGTCCTATCACCTGCATGTGACGATTTGGTTGTTGTCCAATCTCTTGATACCACTTTGATATTGGACAGGTTGTGCTTACTGAAGATACTGTTTTGCCTCAAACTGGTCGTGGTCATAGAAAAAAGCAACCCTCTAGTAAACTCAAAGATTTCATTACCAACACCATTTGTGTTACAAAACCTGTCACATCACTTGCTTCGTCAAAGTACTCAGGTACTCCTTTTCCCATTGCTTATTGTGCAAATTGTGATAATTTTTTCTGTGAGACACACCCATTTTTTGGCAACAATTAATATAGGGACTGAACTCAACTCTTTTAAAGAAGCGGTTAAGAATCCTTGACATGTTACTTTGTTTTCTAAGGTTCTTCTCCTGTCACCTGGAAAACGAAAAAACAACCAACTGCTTCTCAATCTTCTGGGGAGGCCGAGTATAGATCAATGGCTACTACTACATGTGAGTTAAATTGGTTGAAATCCCTTTTGGCTTGGTTTTTGATACAACATGTGCATCCCATGCTATTGTTTTGTGATAGTCAAGCTGCTCTCCATATAGCAGCTAATTCAGTTTTTCATGAAAGAACAAAACATACCGAAATGGATTGTCACTTTATTTGTGATGCATTGCTAGATGGAATGATTTTTGCGTCTCATATTCAGACTGGTGCACAGCTTGCAGATATTTTGACCAAAGCTCTAGGTCATTTACAATCTAAGTTGGGCATTTACTATCTCCATGCTCCAACTTGAGGGAAAGTATTAGTGGGATATATCTTGGTATTTATTGGTATTAATCTGTAAATATTCTTTAGACTGCAATATCTCAATATGGGATATCTCCTTGATACACTTTCCTATATTAGCTTATTTTGTTCCTAAATTAGCTCTGCTATTTATGTATATGCTACACAAGCTTTGTATATATTCATGGCCTTGGCCAAATTCAATAAGACAGAATATTACAACAAAACTTTATAGACAACTTTTTTTTTACTTAAGAATGTAGAAATCAAGTGTCACTACTTGATTATAACTTGACTCACCTGACCTTTATAGGATAATGGATATTGTTGAATCAAAAGCTTACCACTAAGCCAAAAGTTACAACTTATATTCAAGATGTAACTCTTTTTTACTTAAAAGCATCATAGTTCAAGTGTTACAATTTGATTGTAACCAAACTCAGCTAACCTTTGTGACAACTGATGCACCCTGTAACATCAGTTGTTGAGTTACAAGCAATAAGAAATGATCTTTTCTACCAAAAATTCCCAAATCAAAACAAAAAAGAAAACACAGTCAAATTTGATGTGGTTTAATACCTCAAAACTTGCATCTAAAAACACTTAACAGATTTTTACAAAGAAGAGAAAATCACAAACCCTCTCAAAACATATAACTACCCAAATCCACAATACACCCAATAAACTATTGAGTTATGGTGAAAAATCTCAAATCAACTCCTTATTTAGCGGTTTAACTATTTACACATAAGTTTGAAAGCCTATGTATGAATTCTCAAAATATGATTTATCGCTCTAGGACAATGAATGATCTTTTATCACAGACTTTAAACCACTACTTCCACCATGAGAAGTTGGTATATATGTCTGGTGTAAGAAAATTCACTATCTTCCGTGGAAAGTAAATTTGGTGGTTAAATATCAGGATTTAAAGACTTAAAGGCCGTGTCCTTGGTGCTTAAAATATCAGCTGGCATAAGTGTTATAAGGGTCCGTCATGCAGCCATTACATCAACCAAATACTCCCCTCCACTCACCACCTTAAATAATAAGGTTTATTATAAAACAAAAAACATAAAGAATGAAGCTTAGAAAAACAAAAACAAATGTAACTTTCCGACCAAAACCCGTATTTGTATCATTTTTTAGAGTCTGAGCAAGCCCACATCAGAACATAATAACATTCAGATAAATCATAAATGAAGGGGTTTTACCATAGAAGCAATACATTTCGACGCAACAACAGCCGCAGACAAAATCAAATCAGAAAAGACAAAAGAGATTACACAGTTGCTTGGAGATTAAGGAACAAGAGAAGTAGAGTTACCTGAGGTGAAGCTTTAAGAAGAGTTTCGACGAGGAGAGTGTAACTGGATTCTTCGATGAAGACCCAGCCGTCGTTGCCACCATAAACCTAAAACACAGACATTTTTTATGTCACAATCAAATAAAATTGAAAAATTTAAGGTTGAAGGTAAAAGACTGGATTACTTCGAGAAGGCTTCGAACGGTTCTTCGGACCCGTTGTTTGTCGAAGCCATAGGGATGCATGGCATCGAGAGCTGCGTCCATTCGGCTTTCCCCTTTCTGTTGATCACAGAAAACACGAAACACTGATTCAGTTGACGTGGTGGAAGATGAGAGCAAAAGGAGAACTTGAAACTACCTTAGAGGAACGTCGTTTCGGAGCCATGAGAACAGAGAAGAGGTGTTGAGTTAGAACAGAAGAAGAGCTTCTGGGAAATGAAATGTTGGAGAATGGATCACTGCACCTTTTCGATTTGCTCACACAGGGGTGTCAGTCGCGTGAGAGAAGAGAGAGAGTATAAAAAGAAAACAAATGAAACTCTTTCCTCATTTCAATTCAATCAGGGCTGAAAACTAGTAATGTGTAGTGTCCCAATACTTTTTCAATGCAGCTACGTGTTATTGTTACATTTATGGTAGATGTTCTTCTATCATAAATACATGAATCATGTAAGACGTCTTTTATTAAAATAAGTTTCACATTATATAAAATTTAAAATCTTAAATAATATACTGAATTATAAAAAAGACAACATACTTTTTATTAATTAAAATAAATTTTATAATATTCTTAAAAAATTATATAATATGTTTATTTTTGTACAAAATAAATTAAAAATTGATATAATATTTTTGGAATAAAGATGGCATAATAGAGTTGATAAGATAAGATTTAGTTTTAACCATGCAGGATTTATGGTGGTCAGAGAAACTATCTAAAAGATTGATTTGATTTTTTAAGTCTGAAAGCTTTATTAAGTTTACTTTATGGCCTGTGAATAATAATGCACGTGTTTGCGTACTACAAAATTTCTATTTCTTAAGAAGATTAACAATTTCTAAATTTTGATAAGAATATTTTTTTCCTTGCATGTAATTAAATTATACACTCTAGCTATTGCTTCTGAGTTCCTATAACATCCTTATTTGAATTTGAATGAGTTTAATTTTTAATTCAAAATTTGTAATTAATTAATTATCAAATTTAAAATTAATTTAACTTTGTTTTTTCAAATTGGATTAAAAATCTTAAGTATTTAGATTGACTAGGTCCAAGAGGAAAAGATTGATTTTACAAAAAATAATGAATATCATACTTTTAGAAAAAAATTGTTTTTGAATGATGATGTCTTAAAAGAACACTCCTTTTAAAATATAAATTACTTTAATCATCAAAATAATATTTATAACAACAATTTGGTTTTAGTTTTGAATTATTCTTCCCTATTCTCAAAAATAGTTTTGTAAAATAGAAACTTAATGTAAAAATATTTGAAATTAAAGAAGTAAATTTTTGAAAGAAATATTCATACTCTTTAAATTAATTAATTAAATCAAATGTACACGTGCCAAAAAAACTAAAATATTATGAAAATTTAGTTATCTTTTAAAACCCCAAAATTATAATTGTATAGAATATTTATGTTGAAATGTAATGTTCTTTTATTATCATGTATGGAATCCCTTCTTTAGGGTTAGGGTTAGGACTGATGACTTTTTGTATTCTGCCTCTTTTTTTCTTATATAAACAATGGTAAAACAGTAACAGTGATAGTTTTTCACTGTTTCATTTTCTCTAAACTTCTTCAAGTTGGTATCAGAGCCAGAACATCTTTTCTGGTTCCTCTTCACTGTTTGTCACAGTGACTGTCGTCGTCCGCCGCTTGTCCGTCGTCTTCCGCCACCGTCCGCCGTCGCCGCCGGCGTGTCTACTCCGGCGAAGTTAGGGTTAGGTGCGCCTCGAGAAGCGCAACCCATCCCCGCAAGTCACGTCCCCGGAATCCTCCGCACGCTCCGCCACGCGCCGCCTTCCCGGCGCCGGAATTGCACCGCGCCACTGTCGTTCGACTCGCCGGAGCCTCCTGGATCTATTTGTGCTCTTGTTTCTCTATTTTGGTGGCCATAGCTTGTACCTAGGGTTTCTTCTCAAAAGTTAAGTTTTTTTTTTAATGGCTTCTACGGCTGCTGGAATGGCTCCCTCTCTGTCAGCTACTCCTATTATTACTTCTGCAAAACTGAACTGGAAAAATTACTCCTCTTGGTCAGCTTCGGTGGAGTTGTGGTTTCTTGGTCAAGGCTATCATGA
>Ga0214542_1003383_pt1 | contig 32650 bp, 11 predicted proteins | sample CNSS1metaG_FD_160096 | JGI IMG/M metagenome (GOLD analysis project Ga0214542, IMG submission 160096) | Root nodule microbial communities from cowpea collected in UCLA plant growth center, Los Angeles, California, USA - CNSS1 | ecosystem: Host-associated > Plants > Roots > Nodule | place: USA...
AAATATAGAGATATATCCCAACGTGACGCAGCACTATATATAAATCCTATCACTGCATCCGCAGTTGGAAATTATTTCGCTTTTTCAAATGCTTAATTATTTTCCTTTGCACATGTGTTGTTTGTGGGGCTACATGTAATAGCAATATAGCTACAGTGATAACGACGCGTTCGGTCTAGTTTCCTCCTCCAAGGTCACACTAACTTATCTACAGGGTATTTATTTGGGTCTACTTTCGTTTATTTCGTTTATAAAAGAGAAATGATGTTCTAACCACCATTTCACAACTCATTTTGGAAATAATATAATCACTAAAAAAAGTATTTTTTTTATTAATAAAAATTAAAATAAAGAGTGTAAGATAGGTTTAAAAGTTTGTTTAGTATCACAAAAATGTTTTTTTTTTTTTATGTTTTGATGTTACACAAAATATCTTACGTAAATTCATAAACTTTGATGTTTTCTTTTTTTAACATTAATCAGTTTTGGCTTAAAAAAATTTCTGAAAATAAATAAATACAAATGTTAATTTATATATATTAAAGAATGGAGTTCGACGAAGCCCGTTGTTCTAATATAGCTAAATAATATTCAAATAGATATTTATTTGAACACTTACCATCTTTTAACAAAATACATGTCAAATTTTGCTAGTTTACATCATATTTTTTTTACCACACACACACACACATATATATATATATATATATATATATATATATATATATATATGTATATATATATATATATATATATATATATATATATATCAACCGTATATATGGTTAATTTGGTTAAATAATATGTTTTTGTTATTTTATCATAAATACAGTAAATTTAATGATATTTTATTTTATAATAAATTTCATAAGATTCAAAAATTTAAAAAATATAGATATTTTATTAAAGTAAAATCACATTTTCATACCATACGCATAGATTAAAAAAGATTTCTTATTAGCTTCTGTACCGTATCTAGCCAAAATCAACCAAGTAAAAATAGTGTATATCGAGACCACCTAATATTCGGACATCATCAATATAAGCCACCTAGCCAAGTAGTCGGTCAAGACCGACTACTCGAACACACCTGCTAAGTTCTCCAATAAACTAAAGCGACCCCCGCATTCAATAGGCCTCAAGGGCCTGGGTTGGGGCCCAGGCCCACTCATGGCCCAAACTAGAGCCCAGGTCAAGACCCAGCCCATGAAATGGTCAAATGTCATTAATGTTCTATAAATACACGTGGACCCCATCATTTAAAGGTATGCATTCATTAATCCCTAATTTGACTCTCTGAGAGCTTTTGACTTACTTGAGCTTCGGAGATTCTTCTGCAGGTAACCCCCCTTGGGTCCAAGCTGACATGTATCGACCGGGAAGAGGCCAACTGAAGAGATAGCGGACTACATGGTAAGGTGACGCTCGTGTCTAACCTCTTATTTGTTCTCTGCAAGAACAACTTCTACGTGAAAGAATCTTTTACATATGAATCTTTTTCTTCAGAACATCGAGAGATTTAATTTTAGTCATCATGAATACTCAAGTGACAATTTGAATTTTGTCATATTAAAAGGTACACGTTCCAGATTCCGAGAAGAACACATACAAATGCAATAAGAGGAAAACATATATCACTACAAGACATCCACAACAATTGATTCAGACCATAAAAATAGTCTCCAAAACGTTCGTAAACACAGATGTGATAGTACCGTGTTGACACCGTTTCTGTAAGGTCCAGTTTTTCTGCCCTAATATTTAAGGGTTGTCTTTAATCTAATAGGCCTAAGGACTGACTCAAAGAGGAAAACCATACCCTAATCTGCTCTAACGTCTCCATTTTCCCTCACTTTCAAAAAACAGTCTCTCTTTGCCTCCTTGAGCAGCCGCACTCTCTGCTAGGGTTTGATTCCTCACCGCTGTCAAGTTCGCTCAAGCTCCTTCTTGCTCGATGTGACGATAAAAATAAATAAATTTTCCATTCGTTTATTTATTTTCTACAATATACTTATAAAATTTAAAGGCAAAATTATACGATAATATCTAATTATACTTAAAATATTCACATATATATATATATATATATATATATATATATATATATATATATATACACACACACACACATTTACAGTACTGTATGCATCTTATATCTACATCGTTTAGTACATCTTAATTTCCTACACTAGAAGGGAAAAAGTATTATTTATTTACAGTTTTTTCTTCATAATCTTGCTTTCAAACAGGTGGAAGGAAAAAGTTATGGATAGGGTTCACTTGGACTATTGGGGGTAAATAAAAGGTAACTCCGATTTGTCCTTCGATGACAATCGGCGCATCCGGAGCAGAGAGAAAAGTAATGGTAGAGTTTCTCATTCCCTGAAATGTTACAGAATTATTCACTACATTAGTTTGCCATGCATTCCTCGGAAAAACAGCCACAATGTCGGTGAAGAAGGGATCAGGCATGTTCGGAGCAACCATCTATGATAATGTTATAAAAATTTGTTTTTCACACACAATCATAAAATAGGGAAGTGAGACAAATATCACAAAAAAAAAATACAACATATCATAATAAAATAAAATGAAATGAAAATTCTTCCAATTCCACAAAACGGGATCTTTATTATACTTTTATAATGATATTGATTAATTTTGTAGTGACTAGTCAGGATAAATGAGCTCATGGCCAACAAAGTAACTCAAGAACATCTTATCTTGAGTGATACTAACTCGTTTAAATCCCCAAGGTCATACCTCCAACTACAATAATCAAATCTTTATTTATCATAAATGTTATTTCAATATTAAACCATATAATTATATAAATAAATAAATAGATAGGATCAATGAATAATTAAAATAGTTATAAATAAATAAAAAGGGTCAATACGTAACTAGAGATAATTATAAATAAGTAAATGAGAGTAAATATAAATTGAATAAATAGGACCAGTGCATAACTGGAGATGAATATAAATAAATAAATAGCATTGGGAACTAAATATAAATTAGAATGAGGTTAGGGACACCTCACTTAGGGTAAATATCGAGATAAAATAATTATGAATAGATAAAAAAAAATAATCAAAGTAAAAAAATAAAGTGATGGATGTATCCTTCCCTTACTTTAGTTATTGTGAAAATTATACCAAAGTTGCACGGAGACTTTGATGATATATATATTTTTTTTCCTCTTTCTTTCTTCTCTCTTTCTTCTCACATACATGACTCTTCTTTTCTGTTTTTTTTTTCTTCCCCTCCCCTGCATTCCCTCACCACCTATTTATACTATTTTAAGCAATGATTAACATTAGTTTTATTTGAACTAAATGATCTTCCACACTGTGCCAATTACGTTACTAAGTAACTATTCATTCTTGATATTTTACTTTTAGATAGACATGCATTTAATGTTTATTCTTCCTATGCTTACGTGACTTTACTAAATAAGGAAGGAATCAATTTTGGCATAATTGAAATATAATATATATATATATATATATATATATATATATATATATATATATATATATAGATGTTAAAGCTTAAGTAGTTAGGTAGGAAACACCGATAGGTTTCTTTTATAATCTAAATATCCACCAACCAATCGAGCATGGACATAATATGAAGATTATGACAAAGAAAGCATAACATACTGCAATAACATTGGACTAATAATGCTGAAGTCAAATCCCTAAATAGCACGCGGGTCAAAAGCTACAACTCCAAGTTCAAGCTTTTCGGTCTCAATCTTAGCTGATCAAGTTCATGCTACCACTGATACACAAAATAAATGTATTTCTCTTCAATGATTTTTTTTTAAAGGTTCTTTTACAACATATATATATTTAAAATATTCACATATATATAGATGTTCAATTTATAGATGTTACAATTCTTCCTTACTAAAAGAAATTTCGTCCTCGAAATTATTTATTTATTTTTGAAATAAATAAGGGTAAATGTTTGTTATTTTCTCTTCTAATTCTCATGTAATATCTCCATTAGCTTCATTCCACATGACCTTCACTAGAGGGATCTGTCTGTATGGGAAGCTAGGGTTTTTGTATTTAAAGTTATTTTGCCAATTTTTGGTCTATTTGTATGGTTGTGATGCTTGAATGAGGCTGTTGGTCGAATAAAAATGTGTGGTGTGCAAGTATGTTTGATTGATGTGGCGGTACTCTTTTTCTGCACTGCACATTTTTTGTAAAATGACGATTTCTACTACTTTAACCGTTGGATCAAGCTGAAATTTTAACAGCTGATCCTTAACACATAATTCTTGACTTTGACCGGTCGGATCTTTAATCGGAGTTCTGTAGTGAGAGCAGTTTTTATCGCAAGGTCACTGAATTTGTGTTGTTGACAGCACTGTACACTTTTTGTAAAATGAAATTTACTACTTTGTTAACCGTTGGATCGAGCTGATATTTTAACAGCTGATCCTTAACACATAGTTTTTAACTTTGACTGGTCCGATCTTGAATCAGAGCTCTGTAGTGAGAGCAGTTTTTATCACAAGATCGCTGTAGTTTGGTTGTTTCTATGATCTTGAATGGTTATTATTGGCTTGATTATAATTGTTATATTAAAAGCATGTGATAAATGATTATGCATGAGTGATGTGATTAATGAATTGTGGATGATGGGTTTGGGATAAATCTTGGCATGCGATTTCAATGAAATGGATGGTTATATATGTGGTCATGAATTCGGTATGAACAATAATGTTACATTGATGGCATGGTATTGGTATGAGGTGAAGTTTTATATCCTCGAATTGGGAAAAATGTGATGGTATGAAATCAACATGTGATATGAATGAGGAATTATTTTCAGAGGTTGGTATGAAATTGTAAGCATGATTAGTGTTCTCTTATTGTTGATTTATGATTTTTGGTCCGCGTCAGTGTGTAATTCCTTAGAGTCTCTAGGTGAGACCTCCGAGGTTGCGCTTCAATGGTCGGGACGTAATTCATGGCCCCTGTTAGTGGGTGTCTATGTTGGTACCCCATCTGTATAACTAGGGAAGGAATCAAGGTAAGGTTGCATCCTGATGACGCTCTAAGGGGCCAGTTAGTCTCACTTAGAGCAGACTGACTCCTGTAGAGAGAGTAGCAGGAGACCTGAAATTCATTAAGGGCTAACCTTGTGGTGAGGGTAATTGATTTATTGTAACACGTGTAACACATAGCTCGGGGGTGAGTAGCTCAGGGGTGAGCAGAGGTATCCACCACAAGTACAAGCATCCGCTGAATCCGACCAGGTTATACGTATCCGAATGAGTCGAGTTGAGTCGTAGTGTATTGATTGAAAAGTCATAACATGCTTGGTTGTTGTATGAATATTGGGTGGTGAACGTATATTTGACTGTATGATGAAAATGTTGTTGGCTCTAGCTTACCCTGTTTGTTGTATGGTTGTCTTGTATGTGGCTCTTCTTTCTTGCGATGATCATCAATGTAATTGATGGGAGCAGATGGGCGAGGATCCCGCGGTCAACAAGGAAATGACGATTCCGCTGCTTAACTCTTTTGGGCTGGACTTTATGTTTCTATTCTTCATGGGCTTTCTTTAGGGCTACGACCCATGTATTACTCTACGACTTACTATTCTACTCTCTTTTTGTTAGACTTTTATCTGGTTTCCGTTGGCATCATGGTGTGCCCAGTTTGTAGGGATTGTGTTAAGGACCCCAGGACTACTCTACATTACTATTTTGTGTGACGTTTCTTTAATTTCTCTTAATAATAAATGTGACGTTACAATATACAGTTAATGTCAAGCTGACAAATACACCACTATTTTCTTGGCTGATCTAATGTTAAGCTATTTCGAAGTTACACCCGTGCTTTCTTTGCAACTATTAATGTTAAGCTGTTCACCCACAAATTCACTCGTAAACCCAAAAAAATAAACAATCAAATACAGAACCTGTTGAGCACAGTGGAAGGCACCAACGGCGGAAACAAGGACAAAATTTTGGAAAGTGTCGATATGGATGTTTTAGGAGACGGGTTGGGAGAGAGGGGTTGGCAATTAGTAACAAACCTAGATGACATGTTGCCAATGATAAGAATCAAAAGAATGCGGCAAACAAATGTAACGCAAACAAGATACTAGGATCCTATACGGTGAACGAAGAACAGACACACCAAAGAAGAGGAACTCTGGAGACCAAAGGAGAGGAGGTGAAAATAAAAACCTAGGTTAAATTTCTAGGTACCACCCTTGGCCAAAGTGGAAAAAAATTAATTGAAATCTAAATTCATCCTGACCATGTTAGATGCACCTTAGATGCCACGGAAGGTAGTCAAAATGTTATCAAAATATGGGAGTTAACATATATTTTCCAAAATTTATTTGTCAAAATATTGTCCAAAACAATAATAAGCCTTTGTTGGAACTACACTTAACCTTGGTGGTGGGATATCACACAAATCAGTGTTTTTTTCAATACCTATTATTATTATTAAAGAATAATGCAAATTCTAGAACAATTTAAAATAATCTAAGATAGAGTTATTGAAATGTAATGAAATTTTTAAAGTATTAGAGAAAAATTAGGAAGAAAAGTCAAGAAGATTCTACTGTATAGAAAAATCTAGAATTATTTATTCAAGTTATAATTAGAAATTTCTAAAATAATCTATGAGTGTATAAATACTCATGTATCCTAACATTTGTAACATCAAGAACAACTAACACAACATCTCATACAACTACTCTCAACTACAAAATAAATTTCTCCAAGTAGTACTTTCATACTCCACTATCTACACATTTTCTCAATCTCCTTCGACTACCCCTTGAACAACCTTAAAATGCTAACACCTATTACAATTGCAACCATTTTTCTTGTCATAGACACTAAACTCTACTTGAACATGAGCAGTCTCGATCAGCGTCCCTTTTGATCTTTAAGCTCAGAAAAGACATTCTCAGGAATTAACTTATCAGATTCCTTATTCCCGTAGCTTGTAGTGTTCGATCCACTACTGTTACTATTGGAACTGCTAAACATGTCCTCAGTTGTACTGCCTTCATAATCCCCACCACTCTCCCACACTACGTCACCATGAGCACTATCCTGAAGCTGAAGCTGCAGAACAAACTCTAACACCCCAACGACGTCGTTCATGGAAGGTCGCTGAGTCCCATCCTCAAGCAAACAGCTCAACGCAACCTCACCAAATCTGCGCAAACAGTGACTTGCTATCTGCCCCTTCAGTGCTGGATCCACAATCTCACCCAGAGATCCCTTCTCATATCGATGCTTCGCCCAATCCACAAGTGACACCTGTTGCTTCTCCGCCGTTCGGAGCAAAGGCTGCCTCCCACACAATACCTCTAAGAGCACCACTCCATACGAGTACACGTCCGACTTCTCCGTCAAACGCTGTCGTTTGTAATACTCCGGGTCTAAATACCCAACACTGCCTTTCACCTGAGTGCTCACATGGGTCGTTGAAGAACCCGTGGGCCCAATTCGAGATAACCCGAAGTCTGAAACTTTCGCCACCCATCTTTCATCCAACAAGATGTTTGTGCTCTTCACGTCACGGTGAATAATCATCTGTTTCGCACCTGTATGCAGATAATGCAGTCCTCGTGCGGCACCAATGCATATCTGAAGCCTTTGCTTCCATGAGAGCGGAGGGTTATCGGATCCATATAGATGATCACGGAGGGTTCCACGATCCATGAAATCGTAAACAAGGATCATCTCGTTTCTCTCGTAGCAGTAACCGATGAGGGAAACAAGATGGAGATGACGAAGTTGAGAGAGCATTTCGATCTCGTTCATGAACTCGTTCAGACCTTGCTGAGAACCCGGTTTGAGCCTTTTGATGGCCACAGGTGTTGAATCGTCGATGTAGCCTTTGTACACGTTGCCAAAGCCTCCCACTCCAACGAGGCAGAGTTCGTCGAAGTTATTGGTGGCGGCAATGATTTCTGAGATTGAGAAGTGGCGACAAAGGTTGGTTGGCAGTGATGATGAGCCACCCCCGCGAGAAGTTCCCTCTTTTTTACTTTTAACGGCGATATCCTTATTGCGTTTCACGAAGAAGAAAGCGACAATAAAAGAGAGGAAAATGACACCGAAAACTGCCCCTATCACGGCGGCGATGGTTTTTTTGGAGGCTCCGCGTTTCTTGTTTGAGCCTTGACGGGATACAACTGTGGTTTGTGTAGGAGGGTCCGGATTTAGTCCACCAAGACTACCGTTATAATTGCTGATTTTGAAGATTTCAATTGCGTTTATTTCAGTGGCATGGATCATGCTGTTAGGGTGAGGATGCATTTTTAGTGAAAGATTAACCTTTTTCGGATTCTCTGAGATGATAACGACATACTCTCTAACCACGGGGACAGCCAACTGTTTCGTCCACAAGAAAACGTCTGCCCAATCGGTAGCCAACTGATCGTGGATGAAGATGTAGAATCTCAGGAGACCAGCACTTTGAATTCTCGGGTTAAGCTCACAAAAGTATAATCTTAGCAAGTAAGTGAAGCCGGGATCAACGGTAAGCTGCCAAGTGATGTTGTTCATATTATTGAAAGAGGCATTCATTCCCATATTCCTTACAGATCGGAACACTTGGTCTGGTGCCGTGTAGTTAGGAGTCTTCTTAGTGAAGCTCAGCTTAGTTGTATTCGTAAACTCAAAAGATTCTTCACTTTGAGTATCAAGGTACTTGTTATCAGAAATCCAAGTCCTTAACATACCTGTGTCCTCAGAGGAGGAGATGTCATGTTCACCAACTCTTAACCTGTACATGGTCTCGAGAGCAAACTTGTTCTCAACGGCATATTGGTTCATGGTGCCAACATATTGCGGCTGCTCTGTGGAGTCGTGAGGATCGGTGTAGTAGAGATAGGTGGGCATGGAAACAATCTCGATCCCGTTGATGAAAGCGTAGGAATCTGTGGTGGTAGGGATGAAGGTTATGTTGAGGTTCTCACCGTCTTGGAGGTTGATGCAATACTCTCTGAACAAGATGTCAGGGTGGCTAGGATCATCATCAGCATCGGCGTTGAGGGAAGCATTGAAATGTTGAAGGAGGGTGTAGGGGCCTGCTTGGACTGAGAAAGAGGCTAGGGGGCGAGGGAAGTCTTGGTATGAAGTGGAGTAGAAGAAGAGACGGATGAACTTGGGGCCAGGTGTGAGAGGGAAAGAGTAAGTGAACGGAGAGTGAGAGAGACGAGCATGGGTGTAGGGACCCTGGATGGTAGTCGGTGTGAGTGAAGGAGCAGAAACTGAGAGGTGGGTTGGAGAGAGGAAGTGGATGTCTGAAGTCCAATTGCGAGTGTCGAGAGTGGAGAAGTTGGTGGATGAGCCACAGCTTATGCTGAACAGGTCAGTGGGACGATAAATATCGTCTGCTGTGGAAAGGAAAGAGAGGCACCACAACAGGAGGAGGAGGAGGATGGTTCCTGAAGCAGTTGGCGGGCAAGCTGTATCCATGGATTATCTGTAATCAAAGCAACAAAGAGAACTGAATGAGTCAACCAATGAGTATATCAGGATTTCTGAGAAATTTTCTCAAAGCTCCATATTCCGTGTGTACTTTTTCTAAGCAAGTGGGACATTTCAAGTCTAAGCATATGTTCCGTCATCAAATCTAAGATAAAAATGATAAACATTGGGATAATGTATACTTTTACATAATAGTTAAATGGTTAAATTAGTGCGATGGTTATGTTTATTAAATTTTATATATGAATTAACATATAATTATAACACATTAAATATTATGTAAATTACTAAAATTTTGTTTGAAATCTCATAATTATTATCAATTTTATGAAGTATTATTTGGTTATAATGGAGAAAATAATATTCTAATGTTTTTTAAAACCATAAAACTTTGATTAAATCAACATAATGTTTTAGTTAAATCAGTATAATTAAAGTTAAAATTTAAATAAGTAGTATTAAGTCGTAGATATATGTAATTTTAATGTTACATATCTATCCACTCATTTAATTTATTATCATTTTAATAATATTTAATTATTTTTAACAATTTATTATTATAATAGAAAATAAAAATATGTTCTAATCAAGTATATGTATTATACCGGGAGATATTAACATCTAGCAATTCTAGATCTTGTCATCTATCTAAAGGCTCGCCTCAAGATCCTAGTAAGAATACTTGACTTTTGTGCTCCGTCATGGTTTTGTCCTTAAAAAACACGGGTGGAAGAAGTATTTAAATCACCTTAAACTTCGAGTTCTAAGCAATATGAAACTATTAGGTTTGTGATAGGAACATGTATATTTGTCTTTGTGGAACAATTTTTTTCTCTCTTTATTCCTTTTTCTTCTTCTAACTCGCTATTTGTCTAGATCAGTTTTTTTTTTTTTAACAAGTGGTGTATTTTCTTATAAAAAAGGATTGATAAGCACCTCTCTTGAAGCAACAAGAGATAAAAGACACCTCTCTTGAACACCATAGAGGATGAACATCTCCTCTGAATCATACAAAATATGAACATCTCTCTTGAATACTACAAGAGATGAAGAAACATCTTCCTTGAATTCATAAGGAATGAATATCTCCTTTAAATCCCACAAAGGATGAAGACACTTTTCTTGAATCAAACAAGAGATGAACAAGCTTACAACCCTAGCAAACAACAACACCTTATCACTCAAGAGTCACACTTGATGAAATTTAAGTCACCCATAAGAACTAGGCTTTTCCAAAGGTTGTGACAACTATTTTTTTGTAATTTAGCTTCTATGTTTGAAAGCATAAAGCTAAGTTACAATTACCGTTAATAATTGATTATTGTAAGCAAAAATCCTGCAACGTTACTCGAAGATAATTTTTCTTTGCAATAACCGATTATCTACAAGATCAATAATTGATTATTCTAGTGACTTCTCTCGAAAATAATTTTTCAATGAAATAATCAATTATCAATAAAAATAATTGATTATTCCGATGTTAATTGCAAAAGTAAAACTTGCTTTTGAGTTTCTCAATGCAATGATGATTTTACCTTTTGAAATGTGACCTTCTATTTTTCCTTATCTTTATTAATATACACAGATTACATCGGGTCAACAACTAAATTTCTAAGTCTTTAATAAAACTCTTGGGTCTAACCATTCAGTCTTTAATGTAACTCTTGAATTCAAGTTTCCCTTAACTTTGTACCATTTCTCCATAAATCGTCATCATCATTAAGACTAAATTTTTCATCATTTAATATCATCATCAAAACTTTACTTGTCTTTAAGATTGGGTTTAAGATATTCATCTTCTTCTTTAATCAATATTATAGTTGCACCATCAATATTCTCTAAATCAATTAACAAATAAAACTTTTTGTATTGTATCTCTAAATGAAATCACCATACCCTCCCTAGTTTAAAAATTGAAAAAATTTAACACCAAAAAAATTAGAGACAATGTTAGTCATATGTTTTTTAGATTTATTTCCAGTCATACATACTAACTTCTTAATTTGAAAAAATAGCAGAAGAAAATACGATTAGATTTTCAAATTCAATGTAATTTCTCATCCTCCAAATCATCGAGATAATTCTAATAATAAAAATCATTTTAATCGCTTTAAGCAAAAGACTACAAGAAAACTTCGTAAACTGAAAAATCAAATTAAAGAAAGAACTGCATATTCTAAAAATTTTCTTTGAACCATTCCTACACAAAAAAAACACAAAAGCATAAGACCAATATTTTTTTAATCTCCAACCCAATAGTTAAACGATCATATATGTTATATTTATTTATTTATTTATTTATAACACATTTAAAAAATAAATAAATAGGTTAATTTCAATCACATCCATTTTATAATTAATTGTGTTACAAATAGATCGAGAAAAGACAAAGTACACATAGGTGAATTTCTCGCTAAAACAATAAAATATATGATTAAATATGTTTTTTATTCTTTAATTTTTAGTAAAAATTAAAAATAGTCTTTCCTCAAAATTTTGGTTCAATTTAGTCCTTCAACTTTAAAATTGTGTAAATTTAATCTTTTTAATCAAATTTGATTAAGTTTTGTGACGTTTCAAACATATTTTATGATAACATTTACTTCAAAATATTAAATCCACATAATTTTAAAATTAAAAGACTAAATTTAATCAAAATATTAAAAGTTAACTAATTCTAATCTTCACTCTGAAAATTGAAGTACCGATAATATATTTAATCCTGAAATATAATACTCACGTACAAGGAAAGCGTTTTTATCACGCTTTTTACTTCCTTTATTTAACAGATTACGAACTTTGTAATAATTTGTTAACATGATTAAAATTATCAACAATTTTTAAGTAATTAGTTTCTACAAAAAGTAGAGTATCTACTAGTTGATTAAAAGATAAATATATTTATTTTTCTCTATATATTAATAAATATTTTTTTATTAAATAAATTATTATCAATTATTTAAATATTTTAAAATAATTATTTTCGAATGGAGATGTTAATGAAAATTATATTATTTTTAAAAATACTAGTCTTTCACCCGTGCATACGCACGGGTTTTTTTTGTTTGTTTTTAAAAAATAATATAATTAATATTATATTTATTTAAATAAATTTTAAAAAAATATATTTATCTATTAAAAATATTAATAATAATTATAAGTTTTTAAAGGATTAAAAATTTATTTAGTAAAAGCATTCAAAAATGTTTCGCTCCAAATATTAAACTTTTAAGATAATCCCTTTGAAGGTTTTTACTTGAAATTATTGTTCATTATTATTAATCTCAGGTGCTTATACTTTTACATGAATTCCTGTAAACTTTTTCCGATAGAAATATTTTTTATTTAAAGTCATGACTACCTATTTCTCTTTTTATTTAAATTACTTATTAATCTTTTTAAATATTTCCAATTCATATATAACAAATTTACTAAATTTTAAAAATATTTATTATTAATATATCAAATACTTAATAATTTAAGTTTTGAGGTGAGTGAACAAGTCAATGAGAAAGTCTTGAAGTCATGCAATAATATCTATTTATAAAGACGAAACATGTATGGCTAGAAACTACTAACTAGGCACTAGCTCCCTATCCTTCTGGAATTGATAGAAGATGTTAAAGCTGAATAACAAGTTTTGTAAATGACAAAATGTTGAAGTGGAAAGAAAGACATAAAGATTAGAAGTAGGGACGCGTTCCTTTGAGGCCATAAAAGAATGCTCCTGATCATTTATCTAACCCAAGTCTTCTTAGTAAGTCTACCTCTTTTATTTTTTATTTATGATGTGACACACACACACATAACACTTTTCAAACTACTAGTTAAGATCCAGTAATATAACTTTTCCTAATTTCTCACAGCTAAATCGCCCTTTCTAATTAGAAAATAAAATACCCAAAACATGAATAATTCCTTGACTTATGATGTGTATTGTGTATTTAGTTAAAATTTCAGTATATGAGTTCATAATTACATTAACAGTCATAATAAATTTTATCTCCTAAAACTACATCGTTAAAAGTTGTTAAAGGTCTATAAAATTCAAATATACAAGACAAATAATAAATAAAGTGACATGATGAAGAAGAATGTTAATTATATTTTTTTTCCTAAGTATGTTGTATAAAAAATAATAATACCAACTACCATGAATGTATATTATGAAAATACATTTTAGACAACTTTATTCTTAAAAATATTGTTATAGCTCAAGAGAATGTTTAGATGTTGGAAAGTAAAGAGGTTTTCCATTCAAATTAATAAGTGTGTCAGAAATAATAATAATAATAATATAATATAAAAAGAAATCATGATAATAAGATGTATTATATTTAATAAAAATATTATTAATAAAATAAAATATAAATAATAATATTTTGACACATTTGTATCATCAATATAATATTAAAGATAAAAACAAAAAATATCGAGTTGTTGATATAAGTAGACACTAAAAAAAATTATTATTTAGTGAGGTTAATATATGAAAGTTATAAAAACCCTCCACAAATTAATATTATTTAAGATGGTTATGATTAAATGGTATGAGGATTAAATGGTATGAGGTAAAGGAAGTTTATGACATAATGGGTTATTAATAAAAGAGATTAAAATCCTTCACAGAAAAACTTTCGTTATATAACTTGAATACTAGGAATAGTCCAAAACCTACACAAATAGTTTATAACAAATCTAATTGTGGAGGATAAAAAAATCTCGCACAAATTATTTGCAAAAGGATAAAATCCTTCACAAATTGAAGTAAAAAACTCCGCTAATTATCTATTTTTTTTAGTGAATTATCGGTGAGATTATAAAAAACAAGCATGATTAATTCATTCTTATTTAGGATGAATAAGTTTTATCATTTTGTAAACTCCAATATATAAAGCACACTTTTTACTAATTTTTTTTTCATAAGGATACAAAGTTCAGTACTTTTAAACATAACTTTTAATACTCATGGATAAATAAACACAACATTTAATGTTTGTGTATGAAGAATGAAACATGATATGTAGTGTTTGTTTATAAAGATCGAAATACAATTGTTAAGACTTAATTATAAGAGTTATTACACTATTTTTATAGAAATCAATGATTGCATAGCTTAATGCATAATGGGTTACTGCATAAATTGGTGCACAACACAAGGGTTAGTGCAAGGATTGGCAAACAAAGATTAATGCTTAATCATAAATCAATTGATACAAATACTTTATAACCTAGCTGATTAGATTATGCACACTTTTAGTATTTAATTGAAAAGAAATAAGTGTAAATTGTTTATTACCTATAAGATGGAATATTGTTTACTCTTAATCAAGAAAAAAATCATTGCAATTCAATAAAATGATGCACATTATTTAGTATTATAACATGAAAAGATCAGTGTAAACTATTTACTATAGGTCAATTAGAAGATATTCAAAAAACACAAATATGTTGTTATTGTGAATTTTACAACTGGCTAACCATGATAATGCTTAATAACAATAACTAATTTCCTTTTCAATCGACTGGATACTTTTTGCCTCAGCTAGGTTCTTAGAATGTTTTATAACAGTCGAGTGGTTGATGTTTCTATACTAAACTATGCCTAATGATAATTGCATAAAAGGCTAAAAATAAATGATCAAATAGATTGTAAGAAAAATGTTAAAATGCAAGAGTTAAATAATTGAAAGAAATAAATTTGATTAATTAGTGGAGGATCCTTTTACATTGAAAAGCTCTGATAATGGCTTCTTGTTACTAAAAGCTCTCAGTGGCTGGGCTCCTTCGTTGGGCCTAATAACGGTCCAATTGAATTTAGTTCAGCCCAGTCAATGGTTATTTTATGAAAAATCATTAACAATTTTTTCAGGGTTAACATAGTTGCCTTTTAGTCGTTTGAATTTGAAAAGACTGTGTCTTTTACTTGCAAAATAATGAATGATCCAATTAGTGTGTACTAAGATGCACATATTCATTTTGTGTGAGAACAAATGAAGACTGCAAAGCTTTTAACCTAAAAATGAAGTGATTAACAAACAAACTTAATCGCGATATTATGGTTTTCATTGCAAGGCTCTTCCAAGTAGCAATGTGAACGTAAAATCATGTGGTACATGTCTCTCACTCTTTTCACATCCAAAAATCCAGTATCGTAATTATTTTCAAAGTTGTTGGCCTCGGATCTTGTTATCACAACAGCTAATCCATGTTTTCTTCTATGTCTCAAAGCCAATCCAACAAATAATCTCAAGTAGCAAACCTGTTTTTGTCCGTTGTTAAGTGCACTTTTAAAGTAAATCATTCCTACTAATAATAATAACAATAGCTAACTCAAATAATTTTGTTAAAATTTTAAAAATTATTACTCATATATCAAATTAACTCTTATTATTATTGAAGACTCACAGTTTTCTAATTGTTATTTATCGATATAAAACATACATATTCATATTATTTAATGAGAACAGATAAAAAAAATCATAAAAGCTATAAAATATTTTATTGAAAGACCTTCACCGTTTTTAAAATATTGTTTTATATTATTTTAGTTTTTTTAATAAAGTGATGTTCTAAATTGTAAATAGGGGTGTGAATAGTACTTTTAGTAGAAACGTGGACTAAATATTGTCTTGGATTCCACCCAAATTAGTACAACCTTAAATTATGAAATTTAAAGATTGTTGTGTTTTTTGTTGAAATAGTAAAATTTATAGATATATCTTGGGTTGCATTACAAATTCTGCTAAACATGATGAATTAGTTAGATAACCTTGATTTGGAATAGAAATTAGAATACATTTGTTGCGTGAATTCAATGATTTAGAAATAGGGTTAAATATGTTTTTGGTCCCTCAAGTTTCAGTGAAATTTAAAATTAGTCCATCTTCAAAACTTTATACCAATTTAGTCTTTCATCTTTAGAAATGCGTGGATTTAGTCCTTTTAACCAAATTTTGTTAAGTTTATCTGATGTTTCAATTCATGATAGTATTTGAATTGTTTACATCGTTTGACATATTTTCGCTTCGATGTTAACTCAAATATTATCAAAAAATGCGTTTAAAATGTCAAATAAACCTAACAAATTTTGGTAAGAAGGACTAAATCCGTGTATTTCTAAAGATGAATGACTAAATTGGTATAAAATTTTGAAGAGGGACTAATTCCAAAATTCACTGAAATTTGAGGGACCAAAAACATATTTAACTCTTTAGAAATATTAGAAATTGAAAAGTGCATACGTAAATCACTCTATAAAAATGGTTTAAGTAAAGAAAATAAAGAACTTTTTATTTAACTAGAAAATTAATTTATATATAAAAAAATTAAATTGGCACCCCTAAAATTTTTATTTATGTTTCGTCACTATTCGTATCTTGAAAATCCATAAAACCAAATTCTGAAAGCCGGTAACTCCGGATTTTGAAAGCTGGTAACTCCGGCTTCTGAAAGCCGGTAACTACGACTTCTGAAAGCTGGTAACTGTAAACCAAAAGGGTAGCAGTGGAATTATAAAAAAGTTGGGGATGTAGGAAGAAAAATTGGGGGTGCAGGAAGAAAAGTACTAAAAGTGAATAACAGTGGAATTATTTAATGATTTATGAAAGATATTGAGATCATCATTTAATTCCTTACTTTTCTTTTTTACTTTTAATACTTTATTGATAACTTATTGAAAATTAATTTTATTATGACCAGAGATAGAACTTTAATCGCTTTTATCAACTAACATCCATCAAATTAATTTGTATTTTTAAACAATAAAAATATACAACTAAAAAATATAAATAAAATTATTAGAAATTTTCTTAAACTTAATATAAATAATATAATTATATATAAATATAATTTTAAAATATATAAAAATATATATAAACAAAATTATAAACAAAAATTGGGGTTACCGGCTTTCAGAAATTGAGTACCGAATTTCATTCTTAGGGGTGCGGTTGCAGAAATATTTAATTTATAATTTATTTTATTTTTTTGAAGGATATAATGGTCTTTACAGTCAAACTTGGAGGTGCAGGAAGAAAAATTGGAGATGGAAGAAGAAAAACCCCATATCTGTTCTATCTTCAACAAACAATAGGTAATCGTTCCGAGTTTCTTTCTGCACCCGCATTGTTTTCTTCCTACACTTCCAACATTTCGTGTGCTTCCCGGTTTGCCCCTTCTAATTATATATTAAATAATTTTAAGGGAGTAGAGTCACCGGACTTCACTAGAATTGTTGGTGTGTTTTTCGGCATCCTGGTTTGGGATTTGTTGAGTCAAAGCCGGCTTTTTTGTATTTCAGGGTCCCTTTGACCAGAATATTGCAAAATAGGGTTGGTTAAATTTTTTTTTTTTCAAAAATGGGTCATGTCGTTAGTTGGGCGGACGACTTCCAAGGTGAAGTAACGACATCCATTTAAAAAAAAAAAGAAAAAAAAGCGAAACCGGTCTTGAGAATAACAATCGTCCTCCCAACTAAAGACATGACCCATTTTTTAAAAAAAAAATTCAACGAACCCCATTTTACAATATATTTTGGTCAAAGGGATCCTGAAATAAAAAAAAAGAACCGTCAAAGCCGAAAGAGAACCTTATGAAATTCGGTTTGTGTTATCCCGATCCATGAGTCATAACTGAATTACGTAATCTATGAGCATCGTGAACCGGAAAACAAAATCTAGTAGGTTTTTCGAGGGTGTAGAGTCACCGGACTTCACACCAATAAGACATATTGCTGATTCATCAGGTGTAGATTCTCACCCTTTGTATAAGTCACGGCACTGATAAATCAAATTGTTCATCTCGATCGACTATACTGCTTTTTTATTGGACCATGCGAACTGACCGTAGTATTTACCTGACATTATAAATTGATATCGTAGTTAGTCGTTACAATGACTAATTTCTTTAAGCGGACTAACTATTTTAGTCTTAGTGTTGTGTTGCTAAATGATATAAAACACCTTTCTTTTTTTCATTTTTTTATAAATTTGAAATATGTTTTAATCTAGCTATATTATTTTTCAAATTTAAAATAACAAATTATTATTTTTTATTTCAACATCTATTTTTTATTAATCATATATGCCTATTTATCGTGATGCAATAATAAGAATAAACAAAAATCTTACTATTCTTGTATCAGGATAATTGTTTAAGTACATTTTTAATTTCTAAAAAGAACAAAAAGTAACGGTCCATCAAATAAGCCACCACTATTTACATAAAAGTTAGAACTTTCATTATGGTGTCCGAGGAATGAATATGAACTTATAGTTAAGTGGAGACAATTGTTGGTTTACTTAAAACACGTAAACAAATCATACTATCGTTCAAGGAACGAACACAAACTTTCAACATCAGCCGCTTTATGGTTGCAAGACAATATACGGAACTTTCGTCCGTTATCGTGCAAGACAATATATAGCAAGAAACTTTATCAAATGAAAGTTGAAATAAGAAAAGCAAACTTGACCAACATATTTCATTTCTGGTGATCGAGTTATTCGTACAGTAATGAAAGTGATAGGTGCCCAGTAAGTAACTAAAGATACATAGAACAACGAGGGAAATGGAGGTTGACACCCCAATCTTGGAAGCTATTCAACAACTTCTTTTGAAGGGATCACTGCAACGTTCTTTAGGTATTTCCTTCTCATCAGAAGAACAATCTCTATAACGGTCATTGCGAATGGGACATGAGGATCCACGATTTGTTGTAATAAGGGTCTTACTTTTGATTTCACCAAGCATTCTGGCGAGGTGAGAGCGGCGATGGTGGGGAACTCCGACTCCAAGTGCCCGGCGTTGAGGCACTCCTGTAGGGAGCCATCGCAAACAGAGGTGGTGTCGTTGGTCTTCGCCGGATCTGAAATGCTGAGGTATGTGTTGACCAAAATTATCACCAACCACATCACACCAGAAACGTGTGTTCTTTTCATTCCGGCTCCTCTGCAACTATAACAAAATATAGGTATATATCTCAACATGAAGCACCACCATATCTATAAATCCTATCACTGCATCCGCTTCAGTGCTCGTTTTTCAAATGCTTAATTATCTTCCTTTTTCACATGTGTAGTTTGTGGGGCTACATGTAATTGCAATATAGCTGAGTGATAACGACACGTTCGGTCTAGTTTCCTCCTCCAAGGTCACACTAACCTACTTATAGACCATTTATTTCTACTTTCTTTTATTAAAAGTCTTCCTTTAACATAGTGGAATAGATAGTGCTTGTATCGAATGCAGTGGGTAAAAGAAAATCGATCCATAGTCTTTTTCTCTCTATGGCTACATTGCTACACTGCCATTGTAATATTCTTTCTGAAACTTCATATTCTACCTCTCTCAAATTCAAGTCCAATCGCTAATCATTGTTCAACCATTTGTTTACGCATCATAGCACTAAAATTAGTATCAAACTGTATTCGGTTATCTATGTAGTTTGATATATTATTCAACATTTTGCAAATAATTTCTTCCTATATTTTATACTATTCTTGTATCTGATTATATGGTATGATTTTTTTAAGCATGAAGATGAATACCTTTTGTTTTCAAGATCTATGGGGAACATAATAAAATATATTTCAATACATCTTTTGACAATTAGATACAACTTGACAAAATAATACCAAAAATATATGACAATTAGTAGGTTGTGAGGGGGGGAAAAAGTATCACAATACTTCTTTAATTAAATAAAATCAAAGTTAAATATATTACTGTCGGGTGTTAATATATCAGTGATAGTACCTGCAAAAAGAGCTAGAAAGAGATCTTTTCCTTATCATCAATCAACCAACTTACACAAAACAATAGTACGTAGTCCTGGTTTAGACACAGGATGTGAAGGATAGAGTATCACTCATTCCACTCAATAACCACTAAAACATTTCCACCAAGCTGAACAATGTAAACCTGTAGCATAATATCAATACTAAAAGACAATGACCAGCTACAAACATGCGAGAGAGTATTAGTACTTAATTATGCATGTATATAATCGAAGTTCTTACTGTAATCCGCACAAATCAAACATTAATGCCATTTGCTATTACAATTGGAACAATTTTTCTTGTCATAGACACAACTCATTGAGCACAATAACTTCGATCAGCGTCCCTTTGGATCCTTAAGCTCAGAAAAAACATTCTCAGGGATCAACCTGTCAGATTCCTTATTCCCGTAGCTTGTACAGTTCAATCCACTGCTATTACTACTATGGGAACCGGTAAACATGTCCTCAGTTGTACTGCCTTCATAATCCCCACCACTCTCCCACACTACGTCACCATGAGCACTATCCTGAAGCTGAAGCTGCAGAACAAACTCTAACACCCCAACGACGTCGTTCATGGAAGGTCGCTGAGTCCCATCCTCAAGCAAACAGCTCAACGCAACCTCACCAAATCTGCGCAAACAGTGACTTGCTATCTGCCCCTTCAGTGCTGGATCCACAATCTCACCCAGAGATCCCTTCTCATATCGATGCTTCGCCCAATCCACAAGTGACACCTGTTGCTTCTCCGCCGTTCGGAGCAAAGGCTGCCTCCCACACAATACCTCTAAGAGCACCACTCCATACGAGTACACGTCCGACTTCTCCGTCAAACGCTGTCGTTTGTAATACTCCGGGTCTAAATACCCAACACTGCCTTTCACCTGAGTGCTCACATGGGTCATTGAAGAACCCGTGGGCCCAATTCGAGATAACCCGAAGTCTGAAACTTTCGCCACCCATCTTTCATCCAACAAGATGTTTGTGCTCTTCACGTCACGGTGAATGATCATCTGGTTCGCACCCGTATGCAGATAATGCAGTCCTCGTGCTGCCCCGATGCATATCTGAAGCCTTTGCTTCCATGAAAGCAAAGGGTTATCGGTGTCGTAGAGATGATCACGAAGGGCTCCACGATCCATGAAATCGTACACGAGGATCATCTCGTTGCTCTCGTAGCAGTAACCGATGAGGGAAACAAGATGGAGATGACGAAGTTGAGAGAGCATTTCGATCTCGTTCATGAACTCGTCGAGACCTTGCTGAGAGCCCGGTTTGAGCCTTTTGATTGCCACAGGTGTTGAATCGTCGATGTAGCCTTTGTACACGTTGCCAAAGCCTCCCTCTCCAACGACGAAGAGTTCGTCGAAGTTATTGGTGGCGGCAATGATTTCTGAGATTGAGAAGTGACGACAGAGGTTGGTTGGTAGCGATGATGATGAGCCATCCCGGGGAGAAGTTCCCTCTTTCTTACTTTTAACGGTGATGTTTTTCTTGCGTTTTACGAAGAAGAAAGCGACAATAAAAGAGAGCAAAAGAACACCGAAAACTGTCCCTGTCACAGCGGCAAGGGTTTTCTTGGTGGCTCCGTTTTTCTTATTTGAGCCTTGATGGGATACCACTGCGGTTTGAGGAGGGTCCGGATTCGGTCCAGCGAGACTACGTTTATAATTGCTGATTTTGAAGATTTCAATTGCGTTTATTTGAGCGTCCTGGATGATGCTTTTAGGGTGAGGATGCATTTTTAGCGAAAGGTTAACTTTTTTCGTACTCTCTGAGATGATAACTACATACTCTCTAACCACGGGCACACCCCAATGATTTGTCCACATGAAAACGTCTGCCCAATCGGTAGCCAACTGATCTTGTATGAAGATGAAGAATCTCAGGACACCAGCCTCTTCAATTCTCGGGTTAAGCTCACAAAAGTATAACCTTAGCAAGTAGGTGAAGCCGGAATCAACAGCAAGCTGCCAAGTGATGTTGTTCCTCATGTTGAAAGAGGCATTCCTTCCCATATTCCGTACAGATCGGAACACTTGGTCTGGTGCCGTGTAGTTAGGAATGTTCTTAGTGAAGCTCAGATTAGTTGTACCCGTAAACTCAATAGATTCTTCACTTTGAGTATCTAGGTACTTGCTATCGGTATCCCAAGTCCTGAACATACCCGTGTCCTCAGAGGAGGGTATAGTATGATCACCAGCTTTTAACCTGTACATGGTCTCGAGAGCAAACTTGTTCTCAACGACATATGGGGTCATGGTGCCAACATATTGCGGCTGCTCTGGGGAGTGGCCAGGATCGGTGTAGTAGAGATAAGGGGGCATGGAAACAATCTCGATACCGTTGATGAAAGCGTAGGAATCTGTGGTGGTAGGAATGAAGGTTATGTTGAGGTTCTCACCGTCTTGGAGGTTGATGCAATATTCTCTGAACAAGATGTCAGGGTGGCTAGGATCATCATCAGCATCGGCGTTGAGGGAAGAATTGAAATGTTGAAGGAGGGTGTAGGGGCCTGCTTGGACTGAAAAAGAGGCTTGGGAGCGAGGAAAGTTTTGGTAAGAAGTTGAGTAGAAGAAGAGACGAATGAACTTGGGGCCTGGTGTGAGAGGGAAAGAGTAAGTGAACGGAGAGTGAGAGAGACGAGCATGGGTGTAGGGACCCTGGATGGTAGATGGTGTGAGTGAAGGAGCAGCAACTGAGAGGTGGGTTGGAGAGAGGAAGTGGATGTCTGAAGTCCAATTGCGAGTGTCGAGAGTGGAGAAGTTGGTGGATGAGCCGCAGCTGACGCTGAAGAGGTCAGTGGGACGATAAATAACGTCTGCCATGGAAATGAAAGAGAAGCACCATATCTGGAAGAGGAGGAGGAGAATGGTTCTTAAAGGTGTTCCAGTTGTGTCCATCGATAATCTGTAATCAAAGCAGCAAAGAGAGCTGAACTAGAACACCGTAAATCAACCCATGAATATATCGAGATTTCGGATAAATTTTCTCAAACTACTAGTGCTGGATATTTCGTTTGTACTTTTTTTTCTCCGCGAGAGCGACATTTCAAGTCAAAGCATGTATGTTCCGTCATCAATCTAAAATGCTATGCATGGTTGGGTTGGGTTGGTTTGGTAGAAAGGATTTGATTAGAAAAAAAAAAGTATTTATTTTAACAATTTTTTATTATCATTTAATAACATTAAATTATTTTAAATAATTTATTATTATAATTAAAAGAGAATAAAATAAAAAATAAAAAGCATGATTATATTAAATAATTACATTAAATTAGTTATATATTTCTAATTTTAATTAGTGGTTTAAATTTGCCAAAGTTTAAAAAATGTATAATGTCTAAATTAAAAGATAACAGTGAACAATAGATAAAATAACTGCCCTTATATATGTCTTTTGGTCAATCAAGAAGCCAATAAGCAAGTGATATTATTAACTATTAGTTTTTGTGTAGAAAGTAAACAAAAGATATTCCAAATTTCCATAGCCACCCACACTTGATTGGTGGTTAGAGAGACTATAAATACATTATGGTGCGTTGATTATGGGCACAAAAGATTAGAGTGCACTAATAAGCAATAGATATTTCCCACTCATGAAATTACTTTTGGCTTCCATTATCTTCATTCCCACTTTAACTCTCCCATTCCAAAAATAAATTTGATTTGACTAAACATGGATTTAGTTTCGATTTACCTAGTAACAAATACAAATTTCAGATTTTATATATTTATTTAGACGAACAAACTAAATTTTTTCTAATTTGGATAAAGCACATAATGCAATTAAATTTCAACGAAAAAACTATATTCTAAAACATATTTGTGTGTTTTTGTTTATATAAGTTTAATATTCTAAATACATATAGAAATAAAGCTAATATATATCTTAGGTTTTCTTTATAAATAAATTAGTAATAAAGCTAATATATATTTTAGATTTACTTTACAAATGAATTAATAATATAGCTAATATATATTTGGAAAGAAATACATAAAAATAGGTAATGTTGTGGGTGAATGACACTCTTATGGAGGTGCGTAACAACAACCATGGCCTCCCATCTTCCCTTTCCCGACCACCTGCATAGAGTGAACAATGTATTAAACTAATTCCAACTCTTTCATAAGTTTATATTCGATTTTGTTTATGCTTATTTATCAATAAAATTAAATGCGGTGATCTTAAATATGAATGAATTGAATATGATTTATACATGTTGAGTCCGATTGATTCATTAACTACTTCAATATATATTAAGTTCAATTTGTAAAATTTAGGAAGAATCCGATTTTAATCATTTAAATTGAAAAATTAGTTTCATCTCTTAAATTAAAAAAAAACAATGTTTTTAGTTTATAATTGTTACATTTGAGAGATTAAAATGATATTTAATCAGTAATCAAATCATAAATTTAAGAGACTATATATAAATGGTGTATTTGTTTTTCAAGTTTGAGGGAGTATATTTTTTTTTTTATTAATTTGAAAGGCAAATGAAATTTATCTTGAAATTTAGAATTAAAAATATAATTAAACTAGGCACATAATTTCAAATACATTTTTTATTTTTAAATATTTGTGAATTATGTGTCATCTTTTTTTGTGTGTTTCTTGTATCTTTTTCCATTAATTAAGCTAAATCTATACGATGAAAAGCATATTAATTATTATACAAAAAATTAGAGATCAGGCAAGAGTTACTTTTTGTTAAGAAAGAAGTTCGTAATACTGGATAGCGAATGACCTACCTGAACATGTTCATTTAGATTTTGACTCGATAAATATTTATCATAAAACAACGAGATTCAGTCATAGACTGAGGTGATGAACATTTGGGCTGAGGTGGCCGAGGTGACGAGCAAATATCCTGAATTTTAAGAATAATCACCCCATGCGAGATTTCAGGATAGAATAGTGGAGAAGTGGGTAGGTTGGTTAGTTAAAGATCTGACAGATAATAGTTTTAAGACTGAAAGACCTTACATATACATGAGGGATTAAAAAAAGGAAAATAGAGAATTAAGGACGACAGTTAATTATCATAGTTCTGGTTTAATCCTTAATTTCAAACCGGAACAATAATAAAAATAAATAAACAACTAAACGTGGAGAAAAATGATTGGGGTGAAATGTACCTATATAATACGTTATTATATATTATTGAATTCATATTATTAATTTTTTTAAATAATATTATAGTTTAAAAGTTGAAATGGAAAGAAAGAAAAATGAAAAGGAAAGGTTAGACTTGCGGACGTAAGACTTGAAGTCTTCCGGCGTAGTCTCCTGCCAAGACTCGGGTTAATTTATGATGTTTGAGGTCTCTGTTTTGATGTTTTGGTATTGTGTGCTGCTTCAATTACGTGTAATCCATGGAAACAACTACCGAACCAATAGCTCTGGGAACCATCCTTCTCCTACTGTTGTTGAGTTTCTCTCATCTTTCCAAAGCAGATGCTATTTTTTATCCCCCTGACCTACTCACTATCAACTGTGGCTCTTCCACCAACTTCTCCACGCCCGAAGGTCGGAACTGGATTGGAGACACCAACACAAAGCTTCTCGCTGTAAGCCGGGGCTCACTTATTGCTACTGCACTCACAAAGACAACCATACAGGGTCCTTACGACTCTGCTCGCCTCTCCTTCTCCAATTTCACTTACTCAACATTCAATCTCACTGCTGGCCCAAAGTTCCTTCGCCTCTTCTTCTTCTCAACTTCATACAACAACAACTTTAATCGCTCCAAAGCCGTTTTCTCGGTCAAAGCAGGCCCATACACTCTCCTTCAACATTTCAATGCTTCCCTCAACGCCGATGCTGATGATGACCCTGCTCGCTCCAACATCCTATTCAGAGAGTATTGCATCAATCTCCAAGAAGGACAAAACCTCAACATAACCTTCATTCCAAGCTCCACGGGTTCCTACGCTTTCATCAATGGAATCGAGATTGTTTCAATGCCCTCTTATCTCTACTATACCGATCCTAACGTCGACATCGGTGGATTGCCGAAACTTGTTGGAGGACAAACATATACAATTGAAAATAATTTGGCTCTGGAAATGAAGTACAGGTTAAGATTTGGGGACCGAAGTATCCCCGCCTCGGAGGACACGGGTATGCTCAGGACATGGGATGTTCATAATCAATATATTACTACTCAAAGTGTAGAATCTCTTGATTTTGGCAATAAAACCAAGCTGATCTTTAGTAAGACTCCTAATTACACTGCACCAGACCAGGTATACCGATCCGTAGCGAATATGGGACCTGATGCCTCTATCAACAAGGGATTCAATATCACATGGCAGCTTCCTGTTGATCCTGGTTTCACCTACATGCTACGGTTACACTTTTGCCAGCTTGACCCGGAAGTTATTGGGTCTGGTGACCAGATCTTCCTCATCTACATTCTGGATGATTTGGTTGAACACTTTGTAGACATTTTCTCTTGGGGCGGTAAGCAGAGGGGTGTACCAGTGGTTAGAGACTACGCAGTCATCATCTCAGCCCCAGACACTCAGAAAAAGGCATATCTCTCTGTGAAATTTCACCCTCACCCTCAAAGCTTGATCGAGGACGTAGAAATAAACGCAATTGAACTCTTCAAAATCAACGACACAACAGGTAATCTCGCTCGACCTGACTCAGATCCGCCTCCATTACAGACCGTTCAAATATCAAAAAATAAAAACAACAGCACCACGAGAACCCCCGCCGCGGTTGCAGGGGCAGTTTCGGGTGTCGTTTTGTTCTCCCTTATTACTGTTTTCTTCCTCACCAAACGCAGGAAGAGCGTCTCTGTCAGCAAGTGTCCCAATAAAAAAGACGGAACTTCTCTGGGCAGTGGCTCATCATCGCTACCAACCCACCTCTGCCGTCACTTCTCAATCGCAGAAATCAGAGCAGCAACCAATAACTTCGACGAACAAATGGTGGTTGGCGTGGGAGGCTTCGGCAACGTGTACAAAGGCTATATTGACGACGGTTCAACATGTGTTGCAGTGAAAAGGCTCAAACGAGGTTCTCGGCAAGGTATTAACGAGTTTATGAACGAGATCGAAATGCTTTCTCAACTACGTCATCTTCATCTTGTTTCCCTCATCGGTTACTGCTACGAGAACAATGAGATGATAATCGTTTACGATTTTATATGGAACGTGGAACCCTCCGTGACCATCTTTACGGAGCCGATAACCAGTCCCTGCCGTGGGAGCAAAGGGTCGAAATATGCATAGGTGTAGCAAGAGCATTGCATTATCTGCATACAGGTGTGAAGCAGGTGATCATTCACCGTGACGTGAAGACCACCAATATCTTGTTGGATGAAAAATGGATGGCCAAGGTTTCAGACTTCGGTTTATCCAGAATTGGGCCCACAGGTGTTTCGATGTCCCATGTGAACACTCAGGTGAAAGGTAGCATAGGATACTTAGACCCGGAGTACTACAAACGACAGCGTTTGACGGAGAAGTCTGACGTTTACTCGTTTGGAGTAGTGCTCTTGGAGGTATTGTGTGGGAGACAACCTTTGATTCATTGGGAGGAGAAGCAACGGATATCAGTTGTTAAATGGGCGAAGCATTGCTATGAGAAGGGATGTCTGGGTGAGGTTGTGGATCCCACAGTGAAGGGTCAGACAACAGCTCAGTGTTTGCAAAAATTTGGTGAGATTGCTCTGAGCTGCTTGCAGGAGGATGGGACTGAGAGGCCCTCCATGAAGGACGTGGTTGGGATGCTCCAGTGTGTTCTGCAACTTCACTATAGTGGTGTTGGTGAGGACGTGTCGGGCAGTGGTGTGTTTAGCCAACTCGATGCAGATTATAGTAACAACACCACAAGCGACGGAGATAGCAGCTGGACGAGAAATGAATCTTCTGTGTTAATCCCTGATGATGTTTTCTCAGAGATTAAGGATCCTAAGGGACGATGAGCTTCAACAACTATTCAAATTCACTCCACAGTTTAGTTTCGTGATATTTTGACAATTGAATTTTATCAACTTTATCTTTATAAAATGATATGTCATTTTTTTAAGTAATTTTAAAACATCGAGAAAGAGAAAATACAAAAATAAAAAATCAATATCATATAAAATTGTAAGAGAAAGTTATTAAAATTTAGTAGTTAATAAATAAAGCAACGATATTTTGACTACTAAATTTTGACAACTTTTTCTTACAACATGATGTGTTATGTTTTAAGTGGTTTTGAAAGATTAAAAATGAGAAAAATAAACAATAAAAAATTATCACTTAAAACATAACACCTAAGGTTGTAAGAGAAAGTTATCAAAATAGTAGTCAAAATATCATTTTCCTGATAAATATTTTCTTTCGGTATACCACGTGATTTAATCAAAGGGAACATATTTTCTGTATTTAAATTATTGTTATAAGACTAAATACGATCTGGTTACCAAATGAACATATAATTGTTAACAACATTTCATGTTAAGTTAGTATCTAATATTTATATTTATTATTAATGTAAAATACATATTATTCTTAAAATTGTGATCGACAAATCTATTACATGTACCATAAAATGAAACACATAATAAGAAAAAAAATAATCTGTAAAGAGAGGTGTAAATAGGATCAATTTAAAATGTAATATATATATATATATATATATATAATTTGATATAATTTAAAAATAATAATAATATTTTAACAACTTTCGTTTATAATTTTTTGATAAATTTTTTTAATAATTTTAAAATAAAAAAAATAAAAAAATGATAAGTTACTTGAAAAATATAATCTCATATTATAAAAAAAAATTATTAAAATTTAGTTGTTAAAATTTCATTTTTCTTTTAAAAAGAATATAATGATGATATCAATGATATTTTTTAGAAAATAATAAATTTGTTAGAGCATGATGAAGTTAGGATGTATAATAACATAACCCTAATATTAGATTAATTTATTTAAATTATTATTATTATTATAATAGTTCAGATAAAAATATAAATTAATTTAAATTTTAATATTATAACTCACAATAATAATTTAAGTTAAAAATAAATAAACTATCTCTTACTAAAAATATCTGTGCAGTAAACTGTGGACACAAATCAATCAAATAATGGTCCAAGTCAATGATAACTCTCAAAATGGAAAGTGTATTTAAGGTTTGGAGTCATAGATCACTAATGGTCTATTGTTTGACACGGTACAATATGGAGAGGAGACTACCTTAATCATCTTAAGGTAGACTTAGTCTTGTAGGGTTTGATATGGAATAATATCCGATATTTCTTCTTTATTAGAAAGAAAAAAAAAACTTCATTTTCCTTATAAATAAATATCCTTTTAATGAGAAAATATTAAAAAAAATTAACTCATATAGAAAATAAGAAAAAGTGAGTCTTATTCTCTATAATAAAAGCTAAAATTTATAACAGATAAACAAAATTCTTCAAGTATAAAAGTATTTTCAGTTTTGTAGAGATGAGATTAGGAATAAGATTTGTTAAAATAATTATATAATTTTAAGGATGAAGCTCTAAATTCTAAATATTTATATTTATGTATGTTTAAATTGCCATCGCACGGAAAATATAATTATATAAATAATCGTACACAGATGAACTATAATATATATATATATATATATATATATATATATATATATTATATATATAATATTGTCAATGGTCTTGTTAATTTTTTTAAGTATATATGTTTAATAATTAAAAATAAATAATTTTATTAAAATTAAACTAACTTATACGAAATATGTAGAAGAACTCACATAACTAAATTCATTTAGAGTTAATACTTTTTAATAAATTATACTATTCAACTTATTAATTTTAGTTTGTTCATATATTTTTTTATTGTATAATTTGTGTTCTATTTCACATTAGATTTAACAATCACATTCAAATACTAATTAATATGATTTTAAATAAATTCATATAAATTTTAAAGTTAGTTTAAAATATTTCCAAAAATATTTAATAAAAATTTCAATTTTAGTAACAATATTAGAATAAGATTTATACAAAAAATAAATTGAGTTTCAATTTAAAGATGGACAATATTGTTTCCTTTTAACAAAAATTAGGACTAACTTGAATCTAAAAAACAAATCTAAAGACCAAATTGAGACTTTAACCACGTGACACTATCACATCACAATTTATCTTGTTGTTGTATGTGTTACTCATATTTTTTATCAATCGCTCTATCTTTTCTTCAAGTGTACTATCCTTCAACTTCTAAATAGTATCACACATGTCTCTTATTTGATGTACCACCGGCTAGTAGAAGAGTGAGTACTTGACAAACTTTTTTCTTTAGTGTTCTAAGTCCATACATATTTCATTTTACCAAATCGACATTAAATTAAATAAATTTTAAAATGAAAATACATTAGCGTCGACTTAGCCGATGCTAAATGCCTTTAGTAAAAAAATAAATCTAAAATTTGTTTAAGTAGGTTTATTATTAATAAATATTTCACCAACACAAAAAAAAAAATTATTATGTCACTAAATTTACATCCGACATGTAGGCAACAAATCTAAAAATGTGCAATGGTTTTTTTGAAATTAAATGGTTAATATTTAGGTCTAATGCATATACAACAAATGTAAATTTACGTTGTCAAACGTCAAACGTAAAAACGCTTTTTTACGTCTAACTCTTACAACTTAGACGTAAAAGTGTTTAAAAAAACCTATAGTGCTCATTTTACCTCACTTTCTTCCTTGTGCGAAACTTCCTCTCGACGACAATCATTTTATGCGAGTTAGGACTTCCATTGATGATCAAAAGTTGTATTTTTAGCCATTCTTGTGCACAATTCAATGGAAAACATCTTTCCCTGAAAATATTTTTCTGCATTAAGGTTAGTTCTTATTACAATGATTGTTATAGTGATAACGCACATGATTGATATTTTGGAAGAACTCAATCATTGCTATGCATAAATATCCTCTTTGGTTGTCTTAAATGTAAGTTTTATGATATTTTTGTTTATATAGATGTTTGATTAATTGTAGATATATTAGATAAAGAAAAATAAGAAGAAAAATAAGAAGGAAAAGAAAGAGACAACAAAGAAGAAGAAGACCAATGAGAAGAATAAGAAAAAGAATAAAAAGAAAGAACACAAGGAAGAAAAAAATAGATGCATATATATGAATAAAAAATACGTAAAATTATGTATGTTATAGATACAGACATACCTAAATTTAGATATGTTATTAAACCAACATCCATAAATTTTCGTCTTCTACACTTACATCTAACCTATAAGAGACGTAAATAACCTAAAATAAGATAGATAAAAAGCTTTTTCTATGTTAATGTTTATGTAAGTAGGTTTAGAATTAATAAATATTTGTTTAGAATTGACGGTTACAGAATCAATTTTCCGGAATCTCCAAAAGCAGTAATTCGGAAACCAATTTACCTCTCTCTTCCTTATTTTGAATAATATTTTTCGGAAACTTGTTCTACTTTTGGGTATCCCAAAACGCAAGCGAAAATGACAATCATAATGTTTTCCGATATCCCACAGCGCTCAATTGCACAAATCATCACCGCCTTCTCAAAATCTCACCAACTGTTCAACAAACATTCACCAAAGTTTCCAGAGACCCCACACCACAACATATGTATGTTGCGCACCGGAAAGTCTCCACAAAGGATACAACTTCAACTAAAAATCTGAGGGTAGGAATGGAATTAAAAATATGACCGGGTGCAGGAAGCAATTACCCTGTTTTTTTTCTTCTTCTTCTCTTTTGTGAAGAAAGTTTACGGAGGCTTCTCCCTGCACCTCCAATAATATCTCCTGTACCCCCAAAACCCACTTTATTTCCAACATTGCCCCTGGTTAAAAAAAAGTTACTATTTTTTTTCTAACGAAATACCCCTGCACCCCTCACACCCCTCAGCACTGCACCCCCAAAACCCCTCCACCCGCATCCCAATAAAAAGCAGATTCCCTCTCCCTCTCTGCACGCTCTGCCCAGATTCCGTCTCCCTCTCTGCACGCTCACTGCACCACAATTCTAATCTTTGACCTAGCCTCCCCTCTTCTCCCTTTATCCCTCTTCTCCCTCTTATCCCTCTTCTCCCACACAGACCATTCTCGCCTTCCTTTTCTCCATTTCTCTAACTCGCTGTGTTTTTATTTTTTTTAAGGAAACGGATTGTGCAATCCGTTTCCCTATTTTTTTTTTTTTTCAAAACGGATTCTGGAATCCGTGATTTCTGTTTTTACTGTTTGGAAACGGATTGTGGAATCCGTTTCCCGTCTTATTATTTTTTTTTTTTTGGAAACCGATTCTGGAATCCGTTTCCTTTTTTTTTTTTTTTTCAAAACGGTTTTTGGAATCCGTT